>ERZ1292625.24-Hain-H41-01um-R1-24-length-254140-cov-12_pt1 | contig 254140 bp, 226 predicted proteins | sample MGYA00564400_ERZ1292625 | MGnify/ENA primary metagenome ERZ1292625 (study PRJEB36523, sample SAMEA6512639) | groundwater metagenome | collected 2019-01-08 | study: AquaDiva: Metagenomics assemblies of 32 groundwater samples | reverse complement strand
ATTCAGTGCATTAAAATCAGCTTTGCATTTTCAGCATAGATTTTCTTAAGTACATTACTCAAATTCCTTTACCTAAGCTACTGCGTGGTACTTAATATTCTTGCGAAATCCTGAAGAAGATTATGAGATGTAGAGATGGAAAATTTGAGAATGTCAGGTCGTAAGACCTGACAGCACCCCAAGGCCAGGAAGAGCAAGGGACGGACACTTTTTCATTTTTTAGTATTTCTAAATTCATCATTAAAAAATGCAATGGCCTTTTCATAATAGTTATCAATCATTACGCCCGGTCCATGCAAGCCTCCGGGTATGATCACCAATTCACTTTTTACGCCAGATGATTGTAATTTTTCAAAGAGTTTTTCACTTTGACAATGCGGCACCAGTGGGTCTTTATCTCCGTGAAAAATCAGAAAGGGTGGATTCAATGTATTGACGTAAGAAATTGGGTTCGCCAAAGCACATTTATCCGGATTTTCCTGAATGGCACCTCCAATCAAAGCAGACTCTGGAGATTTTATATCATCATGAGACATGGTGCTTCCACATTTATCCATAATCAGAAAATCCGTAGGCCCAAACCAATCTACCACGGCATTTACCCGGCTACTCGTTTGAGTATAACTTCCGAGATTTCCTTCAATGTCGATATCAAGACCATTGATCTTATCGGTCTTAGTGCTGTTAGTCGTGCCGGCAAAGGCAGACAAATGACCTCCGGATGACCAACCTGTAATGCCAATAAAGGAATTGTCCATTGAAAATTTCTGACTATTCGCTCTCACAAAACGGATGGCGGCTTTTACATCATGAATTTGTGCGGGAAATATGGCATCCCTGCTTGACCGATGATTGATGCTCACGACAGCAAAACCATTTTCCAAAAGTCTTTGACACCACCCTTCATTAAACACAGTTGCCTTGGAAGAATTTGAAAAGAAAGCGCTTCCATAAATAGCGATCACAATCGGGAATGGGGCGTTTCCCTTCTTTGGCAAATGAATATCCAAACGATGCCCAATGATGCCATCACCTACATAGTCGATATCCAGCCAATACTTGGATGATTCTATGGCGGTTTTTTCAATGTCAATTTCTCTTGTTTGAGCAAAAGATTGAAGTGAGAATAAGAGGAAAATGATGAGTAAATTTTTCATGAGTAAGTGCTTTATGTTCTTTGTCTGAAAATATTCTGTTTTTTTTGCTTTCAATTCTATCATGATTGTTATCAAATTTACCCTATTTGTTTTTTCTAATTTTGAGTCTGCGAAAATGTTGCTAAAGTAAAAATAGACGGATATATCCATTTAGAAAACGCGTTTTACTAGGGCAAGCAGTTTAGCGGCAAGCCCTTCTGTGATAAAGTTGTAAATCGGTTGGTTGGAAAAATTGTAATTTGTGGTAAATAATTATAAGTGGAGACCACAGATTGGAGGAGTCGGCTAAAGAATACCATTATACTATCATGCGGAAAGGATTAAAATATGGAAAACAATAATGTAAAGTTTGGCAGTTTCTTTTGGAGAATATCGTCATCGCATATGATTACCTATTTTATAATGGGAATCATAGCTGTATCCGTTCTCAATTATAAAGAGAGTTTCGAAAACCCCCCGTTGTCCTATTTGATGAAACCAGTGGATTCTTCCTGGGTAGCTGTCGGTCCCGTTTTGCAGATATTCCGGGGATTAGTTTTTTCAATTGCGCTTTGGTTTTTCAAGGATAATTTTCTTTATAACAAATATGGATGGTTGAAATTATGGGGGTTAATAGTTGGCTTGTCTGTATTATCAACAACAGGACCAGCTTCTGGTTCTATAGAAGGATTGATCTACACCAAAATTCCAGCGATCTCTCAATTGAAAGGATATATTGAAGTTTTACCTCAGACTTTATTATTCTCATTATTTGTTTTTTACTGGTATGAGAAACCAAAAAAGCTTTGGAATGTCCTATCAATAATTTTAGTCTCAATTATAATCATTTTATGTACGTTTGGCTTGTTAGCTTCAAGCATTGAACTATGAAAAGCACCAACGCACAACAGTATAGTTAATTGCCGACTCAAAGCAGATTTCAAGCCGTTCTGGGATAAGGGTGTAAACCGATTTGGTTGAAAAAATTGTAAATTGTGGCAAATAATTAAATATATGTCGACTACAGAATTGAGGAGACGGCTGATTGATAAAATTCAAAAAACCGAAAACAAAGACTTACTCGCAGAAGCTTACAGATTGCTTGAGTTGGAGACAGAGGACATTGAAATGTACAAGCTAAATGACGATCAAAGAAAAGCGATTAATGAAGCCAGACAGCAGATCAATAGCGGACAATTTTTGACAGATGAACAGTCTAACAAAGAAATTGAGGAATGGCTAAACAAGTAATTGGTCTCTTAGAGCGCAAAATGATAAGAAGAAGATTTTAGATTATTGGAGGCAGAGAAATAAGTCGAATGCGTACAGTAAAAAGATAAACGAGTTATTTAAGGAGTCAATTAAAATCATCATGGACTTTCCACAAATCGGAAAAGTGACTGACGACACTAGAGCAAGAATCAAGATCGTAAGGGACTATTTAATAATCTACGAAGAGACTGCAACTCAAATATCTATTTTAACAATCTGGGACAGTCGACAAGATCCTGATAGGCTTAAAAAGATCCTGAAATAAAACGACCAATTGCTAGCACTATGTGCATTAATCCTAGCAGGTGATGTGGCTTATTTACAACATATGGAGAAAGCAAGCAGGTCAATGCAAAGACTATAGAGTTTTGAGACAAACTCTCAACTGCAACCCATCATTTCGAGTCAGCGTAATTTTCTTTGTGTTAATAAAAAGTCATGAGGCTATTTAAGCGATGAAAATCAAATTTCTAACAGCCTGTCTATTTTGTTTACCATTAACGTGTTTATCGCAGGATTTTAAGGGGGAACGGTTAAAGATGGTCAAGGAGCAGATTGCAAACAGAGGAATTAAGTCTGAGGCGGTATTGACCGCCATGAGGAAAGTAGAGCGGCACAAATTTGTTCCTCCCGATTTGGCTCCGATGGCATACATAGATAGTCCACTGTCGATTGGTGAAGGACAGACCATTTCGCAACCCTACATCGTGGCCTTCATGACGGAGGTGCTGGACCTAAAAAAGAGTGAAAAAATTTTAGAGATAGGGACAGGATCGGGTTATCAGGCCGCCATTCTGGCTGAACTAGGGTGCGAAGTGTTTTCAATCGAGATCAGCGAGGTGCTTGCTAAAAATGCAAAGAAACTTTTAATGGATCTGGACTACAAAACAATTTCGCTCAGGACAGGCGATGGTTACCAGGGTTGGCCTGAAAATGCGCCTTTTGACGCGATCATCGTCACCTGCTCTCCCAGTCATGTTCCCGAAAAGCTACAACAGCAATTGGAAGAAGGGGGCCGCATGATCATTCCTGTTGGCGACCGATTCACCCAAGAACTCATTTTACTGGTGAAGAAAAATGGGAAGATGAAACGTGAAAGCCGTTTGCGGGTGCAGTTCGTTCCTATGCATGATGAGAAGGGAAAGAAGTATTGAGTTGTGAGGATCGGCTGATGGAGGATGTCGGTCACAGGCCAACCGAAGGCAAAACACCTAACCCTTTAACAACTTCTTAAGATCAGGATGATGCTGCGATGTCAGGAATTCAGTAATACTGAACTCTGCCAGCTTGTGGATATAGAATGGATCCTCGCATATAATCTCCTCCATAACTTCTTTTGATTTGGCCAGCGCCAGAATAATGCCGCCAGTGCGAGGTACTTTGCGACCCGAGGCCACAAAGACATTTTGTTTGTAATACTTGTGCAGGTACTTCACATGGTCGGTCATGTAGGAGTCCAGTTCTGCGAGCGGGACAATATAATTCAGATTGATGATGAACATGGACGGAAAATAATATTTATGAATGTGTTACAGTACCGGTGGACGAATCGTTCGGTAACAATACCAACCAGGATCAATTAACCTAAGAGCGTTTATCTCGCAGTCCATCCTCCATCCACCGTTAGTATGGAGCCCACCACATAGCTTGCCGCATCGCTGGCAAGAAAAATGGCTGCTCCCTGAATTTCGCGAAGCGTTCCCCAACGTCCAAGTGCGGTAGCACCAATAATAAAATTTTTTGTGTCCTCATCTTCAGCAATTGAAATATTCATATCTGTTAAAAAAGGCCCCGGACAAATGGCATTGACCGTGATATTGAATGGCGCCAACTCCAGGGCAAGGGCCCTCGTCATCTGTACAACAGCGCCCTTGCTTGATGTATAAGGAGTACGATTAGCCAGACCTACTAATCCGAGTGTGCTAGCCACGTTGATAATCCGCCCCTTTCTATTTTTTTTCATGTAGGGTGTTACTGCCCGTGCGCAAAGCCAGGTACCATTGACATTAACATCCATCACTTTTGCAAAATCTTCGGGGGTAACTTCATCGATAGGTCCACGGATGTTAATGCCAGCATTGTTGATCAGAATATCGATGCGGCCAAAAACCCTCATGGCTTCTTTTGCCATGGCTTCTGTTTTTTCCTTGCTCGTGATGTCGGCAGAAAATGAAATTACTTTTGTGTCATACTCGGTACTAAGTTGGTTGGCCGCCTGAGTACCTTCTTCTGGATTGCGGTTTACTAACATAACATCGGCACCAGCTGAAGCAAGGCCTGCTGCCATTGCAAAACCCAATCCCTTTGAGCCACCTGTTATAATGGCTGTCTTTCCACTTAGATCGAATTGCTTTATACCTGGAAGTAGTTCTTTGTTCATATGGGTAGTTGTATATAAAGGTATTTACTAATTTATTGCGCTGTGACCAGCCTCCTCAATCACAAGACTTTCTTCAAACGGCAAATTTAATATGATGATGGTTTACTAACTTTGCGGCTTAAAATCGTTTCAATGATGCAAAATATTTTCCGAATATCAATCCTGTTTTATTTTTTCGCGTTAACAGGGTGCCAACCTGAGAAAGAAACAGTTGATAAACGGATCAAATTGATAGATCCAGATCGGGCTGCTGAAATGGCTAAGGCCATCGAAGGAATTGTAACTCCCCAATTAGCAGAAGGGTTTACACTCCGCTTATGGGGTATCGATTCATTGGTAGCCGATCCTGTCTCAATTGATATTGATGATCAGGGGAAATTGTACTACACCAGAACCAACAGGCAAAAGAATTCCGAGTTTGACATACGCGGACACCAGGATTGGGAAGTGGAATCAATCCAATTGCAAACAATCGAAGATAAGAGAGCCTTTTTGCACAAAGTTCTTTCACCAGAAAACAGTAAGAAAAATGAATGGCTGGCTGATCTTAACAAAGACGGCTCTCATGATTGGAAAGACATGACCATAGAGAAAGAACATGTGTATCGATTGGAAGATACTTCCGGTGATGGTGTCGCTGATATGGCTCAACTGATGGTAGAAGACTTTAATGATGAGGTCACTGATGCAATGGGTGGGGTTCTGAAATTTGGTGAAGATCTTTTCGTGGACATTGGGCCAGATATGTGGCGGATTAAAGACACAAATGGAGATGGCATCGCAGACGAAAAAACTTCTATATCACACGGTTATGGTATACATGTTGGGTTCAGTGGTCACGGAATGTCCGGCATTGAAGTTGGGCCGGAAGGTAAGATCTACTGGCAGATTGGTGACATAGGATTTAATGGCACAGGGCTAGATGGACAGAAGTGGGAGCATCCTAACAGTGGAGTTATTGTGAGGTCTAACCCAGATGGCAGCGATTTTGAAGTGTTTGCCTATGGAAACCGGAATACTCACGAATTTGTATTTGATGAATACGGAAACCTGATCAGTGAAGACAATGATGGGGATCATCCTGGTGAAAGTGAACGAATAGTATATATCGTCAACGGTTCTGATACAGGCTGGCGAACTAACTGGCAGTTTGGAAAATACAGAGACCCGGATAATAATACATACAAAGTCTGGATGGATGAAAAGATGTATGTGCCAAGGTTCGAAGGACAGGCTGCTTACTTTACACCTGCCATTAAAAACTTTGTGAATGGACCTACGGGTATGCTCTATAACCCTGGCACGGCTTTAAGTGTTGAATGGAAAAATACATTCTTCATTGTAGAATTTGTAGGTAATCCCTCACGCTCTGGCATCCATGCTTTTAATTTAATCCCTAAAGGAGCAGCGTTTGAGTTGGGCGAGTCAAAAATGATTTTAAGTGGTGTTCTGGCAACAGGCATAGATTTCGGACCTGATGGGGCTTTGTACCTGGCCGATTGGATTGACGGTTGGGGAACGAAAGATCATGGTCGCGTATGGAAGCTTGATGTAAAGGATGTAGATGTAGCGGAACGCCAGCAAACTCAATCATTGTTAGAGGCTGATTTAACAAAGTATGAAGAGAGCCAGTTAGGGGAATTGCTTAAAAACCCCGACATGCGGGTGCGACAGAAAGCACAGTTCGAACTTGTGATGCGCGGTGAAGCTGGTCTTGAAATTTTTAAATCTAACATCACACAAACGGATCATCAGTTTGCAAGAGTTCATGCCATTTGGGGCATTAGTCAATTTGCGCGTAAGAATGTGAGGCATGCAAAACTATTTTTGCCGTTGCTAAAAGATAATGATCCTGAGATAAAAGCGCAAGCTGCTAAATGGATAGGAGATGTTCGATATAAAGACGCTGGGGATGAATTGATTCCTTTATTAAGAGATGAGAATAGTAGAGCCAGATTCTTTGCCGCTGAAGCACTAGGGAGGATTGGTTACGAACCCGCCATTAATCCGATCATTGAATTATTGCGTACCAATAACGAAGAAGATGCTTATATACGGCATGCTGGTAGTTTAGCACTGGCGCGAATAGGAAAGGCGGAGCCGGTTGTTTCCTTGTCAAAAGATCCTTCGCGTGCAGTAAGAATAAGTGCTGTGGTTGCATTAAGGCGTATGAGAAATCCTGGCATAGCCGATTTTCTAAACGATCAGGATGAATACATTGTAACAGAAGCAGCCAGAGGAATCAACGATGACCTTTCTATTGAACAAGCATTGCCTGCTCTTGGAGAAGTACTAAATGATGACCGCTTTTCCAATGAAGCTTTACTCAGGCGGGCGATCAACGCTAACCTGCGGGTAGGAACGGAAAAGGCGATGCAAAATCTGATTGACTACGCTGCTCATGAAGGGGCCCCTGTGGCCATGCGCTCGGAAGCGGTTGCAGCGCTTAGCACCTGGGCAAAACCCTCGGTACTAGATCGGGTGGATGGAAGATACAGAGGTGTGATTACCCGGGACCTTCTCAATGTTCAAACTAAAAGTGATAAAGTGCTGACTCAATTATTATCTAATAAAGATGTTTCATTGCGATTGCAGGCAGTGAAAGCAATTGGCAAGCTTAAAATTGAAAAGGCATCCGCCCAACTGTTCGCAAAGTTGAAGAATGATTCGCAACCCGAAGTAAGAGCCGAAGCACTAAAAGCCTTAGCGGCCATTAATGATAAGCAAATTGGAGATGCCATAAAACAAGCACTTTCCGATAAAGAGAAAAGCGTTCGTGTAGTGGGTCTGGATCTGTTAGCGAAAATGAACATCCCGAAAGAATTAATGGTGTCCTTGTTAACTGATGTAATCAACACGAGAACGAATGAAGAAAAACAAGCGGCCATCCTTACACTTGGGAAACTGCCACTTGAAAGTTCGGTGAATATCTTTGAACAACTGTTCGGTAAAATGGAAAGTGGTAAACTTCCTCGCGAAACTTATCTTGAGTTAGAAGAAGCTATCGATAGTACCCGTTCGCCTCAACTGATTGCGAGATTTAAAGAACTTAATTCGAAATTGTCACCGGATTCCTTAAAGGCTGCCTATGAAGGAAGCTTAATGGGGGGTGATGTTGAGCGCGGTTTAAGAATTTTTTACGATAATAATTCGGCTCAATGCGTCCGTTGCCATTCCTTTGGCGACTATGGGGGAAATGCAGGACCACGCCTGAACGGTGTTGCTGCAAGACTAACACGACCACAAATTTTGGAAGCGTTGATTGATCCCAGTGCCAGCTTAGCGCCAGGCTTTGGTACGGTGAGCCTTGACCTTAAGAATGGCAAGAAGATCAATGGCATTCTTCAGCAAGAAAAGCCAAATGGCCTCTTGTTAAAAATAGGCGATAAGCCTGATACATTAATTAACAAGGTTCAAATTGTTAAGCGCACCAATTCGCCTTCCAGTATGCCACCCATGAGATATTTGTTGACGAAAAAGGAAATTCGTGATTTGGTTAGCTTCTTATCCACCTTGAAGGAAGATAAGTAAGGCTTTTGCTCTTCAGAGACATTAATCTGGTCGGGCACGTTGGGAAGTAACGGGAGTAAGTATTCAATGCTTGAAAACGTCAAAGAAATTTCGCTACTTCTTCAACAAGCTCCATGGATTTTAAGTGATGTCCAAGTCCCGTTGTGGTAATGAGTGATGCGTTTTTCCAACCTTCAATCATATCCAATGCGGTTTGATAGGGAGTCTCTTTATCTTCGGTGTCGTGAATAATTAAACCTTGAAGTGTCAGAGATTTGCTAAACTCTTTCATCTTAAAATAGGAGGGTGGATGACCAATTGTTTTGGTATAATGATCATTGATCAGGTGGATAGCCCTCGTTGAGAGACCTAATACTTGTTGATAGTAATCAATAAAATACGCCACTTCTCCTGGAGCCGCCATAACCACCATTTTTGAAACGGGCAGGTGTGGCAATCGGTGCATAGTATAAACTGACGCAAACCCACCAAAGGAATGTGTGAGAATAGCATGCAGTTTTTTTTGTTCATATATAAATTGCTCTATTAACCCACTATAGTGAGGCAGATTCAGAAAATTACCTTGTGATAATCCATGACCCGGAGCATCCATTGCGAAGATGGTAAATTCTTCTTTGGAAAGACGATTGATTACATAGCGCCACCAATAGCTATGGCTTTGCCATCCGTGCAAGAGCAGCACTTTTTTATCTCCATTTCCCCAACGGTAGGCTTGAACTTTCTTACCCACATAGTTGATCATAAACTTTTCTTCGGCTTGATTCAAAAAGTCCAGCTGGTGGGGTTTCATCTTGCTCCTTCTTGGCCAGCAGAATAATTCAAAACCCGTTTTAGCAGCATATTCAGGTGCGAGCCATGCCATCGAATTCAAATAAAAGCCAATGGATTGGGTAAATAGTTTATTCATGTCATGTATGTCTAAATATTAAGACAATTCTATTTCCCAGATATACTTCTGCAATGAAAGATACCGATCGGTATCTAATTAAAAAATTTCAAAAAAGTAACCACCTAAGTCCATCGTTAGTTTGCGTTAAAATTCCTTACTTTGACAAGTGGTTTCGGACTCACTAAACGAGGTAAGGCAAATTCCTAACTTTTGAAATCCCGGTCCGAAAACTAGTTGGAAGGGCTTGGCGAAAAGGGTCAGGTTGTTGCCTTTTACATCTTACCGATTTGATTTAATTATTTTTTTGTAGTTCTTTCATCCCTTATGAATCTTCTTGATCCCAACGAAAAAATCCTGGCCATCGATATTGGTGGGTCGCGCATTAAAGCAACCATTTTGGATACATATGGCGAAATTTTGCATGATTATGTGAGAGTTCAAACACCAGCATCCGCAGGCCCTGAGGATGTATTGCAGGCAATTGAAGAACTCACGAAGGAATTTAGAGTCTATAGTAAAGTCTCTGTAGGATTTCCGGGCTATGTTAAGAATGGTGTGGTGTATACTGCTCCTAATCTTAGCACCGAAAAGTGGAAGGGTTTTGATTTTAAAAAAGGACTATCCAAACTATTGAAGCAACCGGTACGGGTGGTTAATGATGCCGATATGCAAGGATTAGGTATTGCAGCGGGGAAAGGTCTTGAAATGGTTGTTACGCTCGGCACAGGATTCGGCACCGCTCTGTTAATGGATGGAATTCTGCTGCCACACCTGGAAGTGGCACATCATCCGTTATCTAAAGAAAGGGACTATGATCAGTATATCGGAAAAAAAGCACTGGATGAAGTAGGCATCGAAAGATGGAATAAGCGCGTAAAGTTTGTTATTGAGGTACTAATAACCGTTTTCAATTACGATCATTTGTATATCAGTGGAGGAAATGCAAAAAGAATAAATTTCAAGATAGATGAAAATATTTTTCTGGTATCAAACATGGATGGTATAAAGGGAGGAGCAAATCTCTGGCATAAAGACCATTTCAATGTTTAGTTTTGGCAAAATGAATTTTTTAATCTTCGTTAGTAATCTGTAATAGGTATTCTGTAATCCGTAATTGAATTAATAGATCAACTTCTACCGATTACCAATTACCGATCACCTTTTCTACTTAGCGGCAGTTCTTTCTATTTCACGCAGGTTTTCCAGCTTTTTGTTTCGAAGGAATCCGTTGATGTCTTCAAAGTGTTCTTTGATCCTTCTATTTCCAAACTCAAACACCTTGGTGGCCAGACCATCCAGGAAATCGCGGTCGTGAGAGACCAGGACCAACGTGCCATCAAATGCTTTCAACGCATCTTTCAAAATATCTTTTGTTTTGATATCCAGGTGATTAGTGGGTTCATCCAAAATCAGGAGGTTAACAGGTTGCAATAAAAGCTTGAGCATGGCCAGTCGGGTCCTTTCACCCCCTGATAGAAGTTTTACTTTTTTGTCGATGTTGTCACCGCTAAACATAAAAGCACCAAGCAGGTCTTTTATTTTGGTGCGGATATCGCCTTCCGCAATCTGGTCTATGGTTTGAAATACAGTGATATCTTCTTCCAATAAAGTCGCCTGGTTTTGTGCGAAATAGCCGATCATGGAATTATGCCCAAGCTGAAGTTTTCCATCAAAGTCTATTTCGCCCATAATGGCTTTTACGAGGGTAGACTTTCCTTCTCCGTTTTTTCCAACAAAAGCAATCTTCTCGCCCCGCGCAATCGTCAAAGAAGCATCCTCGAAAACGACATGGTCACCATATTTCTTGATCAATCCTTCAATGATAACCGGATAATTTCCAGAGCGTGGCGCAGGTGGAAATTTTAGGTTAAGGGCGGAAGAATCCACTTCGTCTACTTCTACAATCTCTATTTTTTCCAACATCTTAACACGGGACTGCACCTGAAGGGTCTTCGAGTAGGTCCCCTTAAACCGATCAATAAATTGCTGAATATCAGCGATTTGTTTAGCCTGATCATCAAATTGCTTTTGCTGCTGTTCGCGTCTTTCTTTCCGCAACATTAGATAATGTGTGTAATTGGTCTTGTAATCGTAAATGCGTCCCATGGTTACCTCAATCGTGCGATTGGTAAGATTGTCCACAAACGTTTTATCGTGGCTAATTACGATCACAGCTTTGGCGTTATTGATCAGAAAATCTTCCAGCCACTGAATGGATTCGATGTCCATGTGATTGGTGGGCTCATCCAGCAAGATTAAGTCTGGTTTTTGCAGCAAAATTTTTGCGAGTTCTATACGCATACGCCATCCACCGCTGAATTCTTTTGTTGGCCGTGAAAAGTCCGATCGAAGAAAGCCCAAACCCATCAGAGTCTTTTCCACCTCTGCATCATAGTTGATCTCTTCGATGGAGTAGTATTTTTCACTTAACTCGGATACCTGTTCAATGATGTTGGTATATTCGTCCGATTCATAATCCGTGCGGGTTTCCAGCTGAACGTTAAGTTCCTCCATTTGTTTTTTCATGCCGAGTATTTTGGAAAATGCCTTTGAAGCCTCTTCAAATACAGTGTCCTTGTCCTCGGTCAATAGGTGTTGTGGCAAATACGCGATGATGGCCTCCCGTGGAGCTGAGACTTTACCACGCGTGGGTTTATTAACACCCGCAATAATTTTAAGCAGCGTAGATTTTCCAGCACCATTTTTACCCATTAAGGCAATCCTGTCATTCTCGTTTATATTGAAAGTAATATCCTTAAATAATGGCGAACCATTAAACTCAACTGTAACGGCATCAACTGAAATCATAATTTTTAAAAATAAAGGCGCAAAGATACCACTACGATTAACCTGGGCAACAGTGGCATTCAAAAAGTAGAGGAGTGGTGATGATTTTTTGTCTTCGTGCCTTTGTGGCCAGAGGGACAAAAAAACAGTGCAGCAGCCGTATATTTACACTATAGTCTACTAGTAAATTCACCTATGAATGAAATTATCAATCACCTCAAACAAAGCATTGCGGATGAACTTCTATCTAAAGCAGAGAAGCGGACGTTAAAAGATCTTGTTTCGGACGCAGGCTTAACCCCTGATCAGCTTAATTTTTTGCGCAGTAAAATGTATGAGTTGGCAAATGAAAAAGTGACGGAGGCGAATTATCGGTTTATTTTGGAGTGGGTACGCAATGTTAATAGCGCCCTCACCATTACATCCAAAGAAACATCAAAAGCCTTCTTCAGTCCGGGGGAATCATGCCGCAACACCATCATCCAACAGATCAACAACGCCATTACCCGTATAAAGATATGTGTGTTCACCATCAGTGATGATACCATCACGAATGCCATTATTACGTGCCATAAAAAAGGACGCGACATAAAAATCATAACAGATAATGATAAATCGCTGGACCTGGGTTCGGATATCGAGTGGTTGGCTAAAGAAGGTATTCCAATTAAGATGGACACTACCTCCAATCATATGCATCATAAATTTATGCTGGTCGATGAACAGTGGTTACTCACAGGTAGTTATAACTGGACACAGAGTGCTGCCAGGTTTAATCATGAAAATATCTTGCTATCGTCTGATGTGGGAGTAGTCAAATCGTTTTTGAGTGAATTTGATAAATTGTGGAATACACTGGATGAGTATCGATAACCAGCCGTCATGACGTTATTAAAAGTATCACATATCAATACTAAACCAGAGGGTGAGTTTGCTTTACGCGATATTAACTTCACTCAAGGCAGATGGCAAAAAGTGGCCATTGCAGGTGAACCGGGTTCGGGCAAAAGCTCTCTTTTAAAAATTATTGCAGGTCTTAAGCAACAGGAAAGTGGCGAGGTATGGCTCGATAGTGAAATGGTAAAGGGGCCATCGCAAAAATTAGTTCCAGGCCATCCTGCCATTGCTTATTTATCACAGTATTTTGAGTTGCAAAAGTTCCTGACAGTGGAGCAAATTCTTGGCTATGCAAATGTTCTGCCAGAGGGGCAGGCCAGTGCGCTATATGAACTTTGCGAAATCAATCCTTTCGTGAACAGAAAGACGGACCAGCTTTCCGGTGGTGAGCGCCAACGGATTGCATTGGCGCGACTGTTGATCACGTCACCCAAACTTTTATTGTTGGACGAACCATTTTCACATTTAGACATGGTCCATAAGAAGGTCTTGAAATCTGTTATCAATAACATTAGCAGGAAGCTAAAGATCACCTGCCTGCTTGTTTCGCACGATCCTTCTGATACCCTGGCATGGGCTGATAAAATACTGGTGATGAAAGATGGACAAGTAATACAGGATGGAACTCCGGAGAGTGTTTATCGGGATCCAGTTAATGAATACGTGGCCGGACTATTTGGGAAATACATAGTGGCTACTCCAGGCCTGGTCAACGCATTTTCATCGAAGGATAAGAGGAGTGAAAAAAAGTTATTTTTCCGGCCGGAGGATTTTAAGTTAGTGACGAAAGGCGAAACTTCGATGGAAGGGTTGGTGAGCGAGGTAATTTTTCTGGGCCACTGCCATGAAGTAGAAGTTTTAATTGCTGGCGAAACTATCACTGTAAAGACTACCCGAACGGATATTAAGATAGGGGATAAGGTTTATCTTTCGCGGGTTTAAAATGTTTCCGTGTTGCCAATTCGAGTTTTGCAGATTGGAATTTTGACAGAATGATATAAAAGAAATATATTCAATTCGGGATTTATAAACATAGACTTTTGGGCGCAGGCGGACATCTTTTACAAACAAATTAAAAGCAACGCAAATGGATAAAATAGTAAACCCGGTAATCGGTGAGGAGATTATCTTCCGAACAACCTCAAAACAGAGTAACGGTGAGAAGACAATAATGGAAGTGACCATCGGACCAAAAGGTGGAAACCCATTACATTACCATAAAAAATTTTCTGAGACTTTTAATGTATTAGAAGGGGAGCTGAGCGTTCAGGTGGGTACAGAAAAAATGAAATTGAAAGTTGGCGAAAAGGCCATTGCACCAATTGATACAAATCATCGGTTTTACAACACCTCCGGTAAATCGGTTCGTTTCACGTGTGAACTAATACCCGCAAGCGAAGGTTTTGAAAATGTTTTACGCATCGCGTTTGGACTTGCGCAGGATGGAAAAGCTGGACCTAATGGAATGCCAAAGAGTTTTGTTCATAATGGAATTCTTATGAATATGGGTGAAGGATATTTTGTTGGCATTTTTTCACTTCTTGAAAAGATATTTAGATATTTTGGCAATTCTGACAAAGCAAGACAGATTGAGAAAGAGCTGCTAGAAAAGTATTGTAAATAGAATCGAACCTTTCCTGTATAACAGAAGATGTGGCATTTACAAACTAATCTCTCAACTTCTGGTGTCGGAAAAACAATTGTGAAACCGGGATCAGCATCAGGCCGGCCAAACCAAAAATGACAAAGGCTATCCTCAGGCTTAATGCATGCGCCACATAACCAATCAGGGGAGGGCCGATGAGCATGCCTACAATGCTGTACGTGGCGATGATGGAAATAGTAACTCCATGAGAATATTTTTTGGAAGAGCCAGCCAGTAAAAAAGTCATAGGAATGATTGCAGCGGTTCCGAGGCCGACCAGGCAAAAACCAGTCATCGAAGTCCAGAAATAAGGGAAGATTACCGCCAATGCAATTCCGGCAAATATTAAACTGGCGCTTATCAGATAGGTGTTGGCCATCCCAAATCTTTCCATCAAACGATCCGAGGCGAAACGGGAAAGTGCCATACAGATCATAAAGATCAAGTAACCCAGCGTAAACAAATCCTCGTATACTACTTCTTTAAAATACACACCACTCCAGTCGAACATTCCGCCTTCACAGATGGCCGCAAAAAATACCAACAGCCCCAGGTAAACAATGTAAGGGTCTGGTTTTGACATGCTGAGTTTGTTTCCGGAAGCGGCCCTGTCGTTATGCAAAAGAAACCGGAACGAGTACAGAGCTGTGACAATGGCGATGATAGCAATAAGAGTAAGGTGAATACCCATCGATACTTTCAGCCCCACGAATAAGGTAGAGATACCAACTCCCAGAATACCGCCAGTACTCCACAGCCCATGAAAAGTACCGTTAATTTTTCGCTCGAATTGGTTCTGGAGTGTGATGGCCTGCGTATTAACGGCAATATTCATGATACGCATGCTGAACGAGAACAGGCAGACGCCACAAATTAAAAGTAAGGTGGAGGGCGCCCATCCTATGAACATAAGGGCTACTGCCATAAACACCAGAGCGACTGTCATGGGCTGGCGACTATCAAAGCGTGATACGAGCCATCCCGAAAGGGGTAGACCAACCAGGGAGCTAATAGGCATAAAAAGTAAAACCGTTCCCAGTTCGGCATCATTGTAGCCAAAGAATGTTTTAATCGTGGGGATACGTGACGTCCACGTAGAAAAACAAATACCCGAGAGAAAAAAATATACGTTTAAGAAAAACCGCTGTCTATCCTTTATATCCATACTATAACCATAGTGCGAATATCAGGCTTAATGTTGGAATGTGCATTACTAAAAACAACGCGCGTTTATATTTTTTTGCATTCGCAAACTTGTTATACCCGATGACGCCCCAGTTCGCAGCTACAGGTTAACCAACATAAACATTCTTCCATTTGTCGCGGCTCAAATCGTGATGCTTAATGGGAAGCTTCCGAATGCGGATTCCCGTTGCGTTGAAAATAGCATTGGTAACTGCAGGGCCAATCACTGGTGTGCTAGGTTCACCTGCACCTCCAGGCCAATTGCCGCTATTAATAATATGGGTTTCTATAGTGGGTGCTTCGTTTATTCTCATTACGGTATAATCGTGAAAGTTACCTTGTACGACTGCACCGTTTTCAATGGTAATTTCTCCGGTAAGCGCAGCGGTCAACCCATAAATAATTCCGCTTTCCATTTGTGCTATTAAACCATTGGGATGTATCGCAAAACCAGCATCTACTGCACACACCACTCTATGCACACGTACTTTTCCATCATCACTTATTTCTACTTCGGCAACTTCAGCTACAATAGATCCAAAGGATTTTTGAATGGCAATACCGCGCCCCCAGTTCGGTGGGAGAGGAGTGTTCCAATTTGCTTTTTCAGCGGCAAGGTCAAGCACCTTCTGAAATCGCAAATCCTTGAATGACAAATCGTGCCTAAATGTATACGGATTTTTGCCGCTTGCAAAGGCGAGCTCATCGATGAATGATTCAATAAAAAATCCATGCGTAGAATGATCCACACTTCGCCAGTTACCCCACGGCACATGAGTTTTGCCGTCTGAATAATGAATGAGTTGATTTTCGATATCATACGTAATGTCAGCTGCTTCCGGTGGATGATGTTTAAACAAAAACTGATGTGTAATGGCAATGGGTAGTCCATCGCTGTTCAATGCTGCTTTCATTCTACTAATGCTGGCCTCACGATACATATCATGACGGATATCCTCTTCGCGCGACCAGATGAGTTTTACTGGAAAGTCTACTTCTTTTGCAAGTAGTGCTGCTTGTTTGGCAACATCGGTTTCAGCGCGTCTGCCAAAACCACCACCGAGAAATTGGTTGTGCACAATCACGTGTGATATATCCATGTTCAGCAATTCAGCAACATCTCCGGCAAAGCCTAGTGGGTTTTGACTTCCACACCATAGTTCGCAGAGGCTATCATGAATCCAAGCCGTACAATTCATAGGCTCCATCGTGACGTGCGCAAGAAACGGAATCTGGTATTCTGCTTCTACTATTTTACTGGCATCTTCCATTGCCTTTTTTACGTTTCCGGATTGGAAATGCTTTTTCAGATCATCATCCCGCAAGGCAACATCCATATCATCCCTATATTGCTCATAGATATTGCTTTGGTTAATTGTATCATGTTCACTTTTCTCAAATTCAACAGGCAATTCTTCCAATGCAATTTTAGCTTGCCAGTATCCATCGGCAATTACAGCAACGGCATTACCCAAATTGACTACTTTGCGAACTCCAGGTAATTTTTCTACAGCCGATGTGTTCACTGACTTTATTTTACTGCCGAAAACCGGTGCAGCTTTAATAGTGGCATACTTCATTCCTGGTAAGGCCACATCAATACCAAACTTTGCCAGACCAGTAACTTTGATGGGGATATCAAGCCGTGGAAAGGAAGTGCCCATAATCGTAAACTCTGTTTCAGACTTAAGTCGTGGTTTAGTAGGCGCTGAAAGCGTAGCGGCTAGTGGTGCAAATTCAGAGTACGGTGCTAAGCGATTACTGGCTGCATGAATGATGATACTGTTTTTCACGGATAGATCATCTGCAGAAACATTCCATGTTTCTGCAGCAGCCTGGATAAGCAGGGCTCTTGCGGATGCGCCTGCCACACGCATGGCATGCATTCCGGTAAATCGCACTGAAGCACTACCTCCTGTAAGCTGCCAGTTTATTTTTTTGCCGGCTGTGAGCAAAACACCATCCACGGTATCAATAAGAAATTTAGGGAAGTTGGCCTCACCAGCAAGAAAGCCTTTGAGCATAGCATAGTTGGCATATTCTTTATTTGCAGGTGCTTCCTGAAAACGAACTTTCGACCAATCGGCATCCATTTCATCGGCCAACATCATTGACAACGTAGTATGAATTCCCTGACCCATTTCGGAGTGAGGGATGATCACCGTAATAATATTGTCGGGTGATATTTTGAGCCAGATATTAAATACGGTATCTCCTTTATCAGCAATTAGCTTAACCACTTTAGAGGACCTGTTGCCAGGGCGTATGGCGATACCGAGAATGAGAGTACCACCAGTCAATACACCGGTTGCAATAAAAGCACGTCTTGTCCATTTTTTCATGACTCGGTATTATTTATTTGGAGTAGAAGCAAGTTTTGCAGCATGTTTTATAGCTGACTTTATCCGGGGATAGGTTCCACACCGGCAGATATTCCCCATCATAGCTCTGTCGATCTCTTCATCACTGGGTGATGGATTTGTATTCAGCAAGGCAACAGCCGACATGATTTGGCCGGATTGACAATAGCCACATTGCGGAGTTTGCTCGTCAATCCAGGCTTGTTGTACAACATGTAATTTTTCATTGTGCAGTGCAATCCCTTCAATGGTTGTAATCTCCAGGTTGGCAGCAGCGCTAACCGGGACCATACAGGAGCGTACTGGTTTTCCATTGAGAAGAATGGTGCATGCTCCGCATTGGGAAATGCCACAACCGAATTTTGTTCCCGTGAGACCGCATTGTTCGCGGATGACCCAAAGCAAGGGAGTATGCTGATCTACATCGACATCGTGATCAGTACCATTTATTTTTAAAGTAACCATAAATATTGTTAACTTTTGAAAAAGCAGATAGATAGACTCTTGTTAAAAGAATTTTACTTTTGAAGGAGAAAGTAAAATCATGTATTAAGGATTCAAGTTAACAGTAATTTTTTTTCGACAAGGTAAATAACTCGATTATATTTGATTAAAACTTCAACGAAACCGCCAGGGGAGACATAGAGAATGCTGTTCCGGAGTTGAATGATAACATCGAGGAGCCTTTAACATTTTAAATTAAGCAGAATGGAAACGATCAGCGTCCCGTCAACTCAAAGTTCAGTACGAACTGAAGTAAAGAGAATCTTTAACCTTCAGAAAAGCTATCAGCAAAAAATTGCCGATTCTACGGCCCGCGATCGAATCAAAAAACTGGATCGGTTGCATCAGGCGGTTTTAAAATACCGCACCGAAATCCAGGAGGCGTTGTATAAGGATTTCCGAAAACATCCCAGCGAAGTGGATATAGCAGAAATTTATAAGATTACCTCCGACATTAAACATACACGTTTGCATCTGGCACAATGGATGCGCCCCAGGAAGGTAGCAACCCCTATGTCGCAGATTGGTTCGAGTTCTTACATTCATTACGAACCCAAGGGGGTAGTGTTAATTATTTCCCCCTGGAATTTTCCATTCAGCCTGACATTCGGTCCCATGATCGCAGCTATTGCTGCAGGCAATTGCATCATCCTAAAACCATCAGAGTATACGCCTCACGCATCTTCATTGATGAAGAAAATCATCGATGAATTATTCGATGAATCGGAAGTAGCGTTGATAGAAGGTGATGTTGAAGTTTCGACAGAACTATTAAAGTTGCCATTCAATCATATTTTTTTTACCGGAGCCCCAGAGATTGGCAAAGTGGTAATGAAAGCTGCGGCTGAGCACCTGGCCTCTGTTACTCTGGAGTTAGGTGGAAAATCGCCTACCATTGTTGATCAGACAGCCAATCTGAAAGTGGCAGCACAGCGTATTGCTTTTGCGAAATGGATAAATAACGGACAGGTGTGCATCGCACCGGACTATGTGTTTGTACATCATTCCGTAGCCGATGAATTTGTGAATCACTTAAAGTCAACTGTGAAGTTATATTATGGTGAAGATGCGTCTACTTCTGTTTCGTATAATCGGATGGTCAATAACAAACATTTTAAACGAGTGGATGGATATTTCAAGGATGCCTTATCAAAAGGAGCCGTGGTGAAATATGGTGGTAAATCTGATTCTTCACAGGATTACTTTGAGCCAACCATCATGACGAACATTTCGGAAGATTCTGATTTGTGGGAGAAAGAGATTTTTGGACCAATTCTGCCGTTCATTGTATACACTGATTTACACGAAGTGATTGATAAAATCAATTCAAAAGAAAAACCACTGGCCTTATACATTTACAGCAAGAGCAGTAAAAATGTAGACCTGATTATTAATAATACACGTGCGGGGGCAACCTGTGTTAACCATAGTGCAATACACTTCTTCAACAACAATCTTCCTTTTGGGGGTGCCAACAACAGTGGCATTGGCAAGGGAAATGGATTCTTTGGCTTTGGGGAATTTTCAAATCCGAGGGCGGTGTTGAAGCAGTGGTCACCTATGAGTGGCCTGGATATGATGGCTCCACCCTATACCGAAAAGAAACAGAAGCTCATTGATATGACGATCAAGTGGTTTTAAATAAGGCAATTTATCTAAGGCAACTTGTAGGGTTTAATTCTTGAAAGTGAATTGGGAGGAGTACAGAGAGGGATTGAGTTTATCTACAAATCAGGAGGGCATAAATCGTCCGTTGAATTCAAAAGAGGATGAAGTAAGAACACCCGGCAAAATCCTTTACCGCGATCATGCAATGAAATCTCCCGTGAATACGGCTGCTGATGACTTGAATAAGAAGCCGGTATCACTTCATGACGCAAAGAAAAACAGCAACAAGAAAATTGCATTCACCTCGATGGGCTTGATGAGTTTGTTTGCTGAAGAACCTAAAACTTAGAAAAAAAAGTCGGAAAAAATTAAGGCTTTGTGAAATTGCTCACAACCGGATAATACCTTGACATAACGCTATGAAACACCATGGGCAGTTATTTTTTCCAAGTTCTGCTGGTTTGGTTAGCTGACAAGGTTTTTATAGGTAAAAAAATAGAGACAACAGCGCAGCAAGCAATGTTTTTAAATACTTAATTTGAATCAGCTTTAGATGAGAAGATTTACTCTATTCTTTCATAGTCCTTTCCTTGCTTATAAAATGGTGAGGAATCTTCAGCAACAAAAGAAATTTATTCAGGATTACATCAGTGGCCAACTTGAAGTTGCAAGAACAGAGAATGATGGAAGTCTCGATGAAAGCGATTTTAAAAAGATCACGAGTTATTATGGGTTGGCAGTTCCCGCCATTCTGGGAGAGGCATTCTGTGCGTTGCATGGAAGAAAGATGACTAGTAAAGAGCGGATGGCCAGTACCTGTCAGGGTGCTATCACTGGCCTGTTCGATGATTTTTTTGACAAACGATTGATATCCGATCAAGAATTGAAAGCATTTATTGAAAGACCAAAACAACTGACCGGTAATACATCGAGCGAAAAGTTATTCCTATACTTTTATAGAATGGCCCTCGAAAATGCAGCGGAACCTAAACTGATGATGGAGCATTTATATCGGGTATTCCACGCACAGGTTGATAGTAAAAAGCAAGTCAATTCCGATTTAAGCAGTGATGAAATTAAAGCGATCACCTTTCTCAAAGGAGGAACATCCTTGGTTTTCTACAGGATGGCCTTTACACCTTCTTTCGGTAAGGATGAAGAGGATATGCTTTTGCGCCTTGGTGGCCTGATGCAATTAAGCAACGATATATTTGATGTGTACAAGGATTTACAACACCGTATTAGAACCCTGGCGACAACGACAAGGGATATTCGGGAAATACGGAAATTGTTCGGTGAGCTGCTCAAAGATGGTTATTCTTCTGCACGTAAAACCCAATATCGAAAGGATAACGTTGAGCGTTTTTTAGATATTATTTCATTAGGAATTTTTAGCCGCAGCTTTGTTTGCCTGGATCAACTGGAAGAAAGGCAACGTCTATCAAACAATGTTTTTTCCCCTCAGCACTATAGTCGGAGTGATTTGATCTGTGATATGGATAATCCCGGCAATAAGTGGAAGTCGCTAATGTATCATTTGAAATATATACAATAAGCGATCATATTAAATTGCCGATGATGGTTTTTCTATTTTGTGAAGAAATTATTAAATTGATTTTGTGGGTATAAGTGAAACTAATTTTGGTTGAGATGAAGAAATAAATAAAAAATGAAATGACACCTATATTTTTTGCCAATCAATTGGGATTTAGAAACTGGTTAGTTAAAAACCACAAAAAGGAAACTGAGCTTTTGGTCGGCTTCTATAAGAAAGACAGCGGGAAGCAAAACATGACATGGTCTGAATCAGTTGACCAGGCGCTTTGTTTTGGATGGATTGACGGAGTGCGCAGAACAATTGATGCTGATGGCTATTGCATCCGGTTTACACCGCGCAAACCGAATAGCAATTGGAGTGCAATCAATATTGCTAAAGTTAAAGAACTTACCAGGCAAGGATTAATGCAGCCAACTGGTAGTGAAGCTTTCCAGCATCGCAAGGCTGAAAAATCAGAAGTCTATAGCTTTGAAGCCAATTCTAAGAAACTTGCTCCAAAGTTTGAGAAGAAGTTTAAAGCCAGCAAATTGGCCTGGAATTTTTTTATTAACCAGGCGCCATCCTACCAAAAAATAATCACTCATTGGATTATGTCAGGCAAATTGGAAGAAACGCAAGTAAGACGTCTTGAAAAAACGATACGTGAAAGCGAAAAACAAAAGCGACTTGTCTAGAAGGGGAGAACAATTGTTACGTCACTCGATCTTGGATTCATTAATTACCTTGCTTTTAACGGAAACTATTCCAGTTCAGGAATTTTTTATAATCATCACGCTTCCCTGCCAATCAGCTATTTCAGCAGGATTTTCCGGAATCGTTTTGGTGAACTCATCAACAGCTTGTTGTACTCCGGCCCAGGTATGGTTATAATCATGAACGAGGATAACACCACCGGGTGAGAGCAGCGGATAAAAATAGTGAAGGCCTGATAACGTTGGATTGTAAAGATCCGCATCCAGGTGAACGAAAGAATATTTTTCTTCCATTAGATTCTTAGTGGTAGATGGAAAATAGCCTTTATGGATTAGAATGTTTGAATTGCCATCGATGAATTTCGTCACCATTTCTATTGAGGTATCTGAGAAATCGATTGAGCTGTTAGGGTTACTGCTATTTTCGGCTTTAAGATCATTTTTATCAAAGCCTTCGAATGTATCGAACAGGTACAGCTTCCGGGAAGGATCCATCTCATGAATCATCCTGGCGGTTTCGCCTCTGTAAACACCCAACTCGGCAAAAGCGCCAATAACATTATTTTTTTTTATACGCTCAATTTGAAACCATATTGAATAGAACCTTACTTTGTCACGATAGGATCTTTCTATTCGCTTCAGCTTTTTTGAAACGTCACCCTTTTTAACAGCGTCTTCCCAGGCATGCGGCTTACTGATTTTATACGACCAGGTTGTCTCAGCTAATTTGAAAGCCAAAAAAAGAAACATGATGATCAGTGTAATAGTTAAAAGTTGAAAAATACTGATGGCTAATATCATTTGCGCTGATGTTTTAAAAATCAAGATTTTCAGTAACCCGGATGCCTTCCTTTTTGAATGTATCCATGAAAAAATAAATCCTTTTTTTGGCTACATCCAAATCGGTGTTGTTAAGATTTATATTTAGCAAGTCGATAAACCATGGGGCCTTCACATTATCAAGTACATACGTTTTAGCAATCTCCCGTGAGATGGGCAGGGTGGTGACTTTCGATGCGTCATGCACATCTTTGTTGCTGGCAATACGCAGTTTTTTATATTCTTCCTCTAAAAGCCTGCTGAATAATGTGGAATCAAAAACGTAGCCTTCTTTTATTCCGGAATGTGGATCATCCTCAGTCAGTATTGCTCCCTTGTGCACCCATTCCCAAAGTATACTCAACCGGATTTCACCCGTAGCCATATCTTCCATCAAGTACAAAATATCATCATTGCCAAAAAAGTCGGCAGGCTTCAGTGCAGCCGCCTGCATTCCCTGCAAAAAAGCATTTCCATATTGCAAGGCTACACTCAATAGATTGCGTGCACCGCGAATGGTAGTGGCGGCTGGTTCAAGTAAAACGAGTCCATCGGCATCCTGCTGGGTGTAGGTGAGTGAAGGAAATTTTCTACCCAGTTGATTTAATGCTCCAACTTTTTCCCAAACGGGCCTTACAATGTGTACCATCTTCCAATGGGCTACCCATTTTCCGCTTGCCCCATCGCGTTGTTCGCGCTCTGCACCGGCAACAGCTTTTGTCATGCTGGCAGAAACACCTCCCTTAGAACCTACGGGTATGTTGGGCTCCATGCCTCCTTGCCAAAGAGCAAAATTGCCATTAACATCTGGTGTATTTACTGCACGTCTTACCCGGTCCTCGTAGTTACGCATATACCCATAGCTCATGGTAATCGCTTCTATATTTGGATTGTTGAAATGTTTGTCCCACGATAATGAATCGGACACACTATTAATGTAATCCCAACGACCGGTGTTAAATCCCACAAAATGCTGTCCTAATGCAGCACGAATTTCCATCAGCTGAAATGTAGCTTCTAACTGCTCTACTAACACATACACTTTAATGGTTCCCAATGCCAGTCCGATATAGGTCTCAAGCGCATTCATCATGTCATTCCACAAGGCGGCCTCTTCAGCAGTTTGGATTTTAGGAAGATATAATACAATGGAAGAACCTGCCTTTTGTAAAGCTTTATAGTTATTAACCACATACAACGTGAGGTCAACAATGGAAGCAGCTATGGCCACCCCTTGTTCATCGCGGATGTGACGATCATCGAGGTGAAGTCCACGTGCGCGGAATATTTTGGTGGTGAAATTCAGTTGCGTTGCCCAATCACTGATAATTTCACGACCAAGGAACCCCATCGCCCATTTGTTCATCTCATCCGCCACCAGCACTGCTACTTTAAGGAATTTTGAATCCTTATGAATAGCCAGCTTCAGGTTGCGCTGATTGTCGGGTGACATAGCGTTAATTTGTCCTAGGGCATCTTCTCCATCGAACATCCAACCGTCTGCACCCGAAAGCAGTGCATAGGCAACATTTCGAATGCTGCTTTCCAAGGGAGCATTTGGTTTTGCGGCTGGTCCGGTACCCTGTATCCATTGCCGTTGAAGATCGTGTGGAATAGCCGAACCTTCGAAGTTGCCATTGCGGGCATCTTTTACTGTTAGAGTTGTTCGTGGGATTAAACTTTCTGGATCGAGAAAAGTAATTCTTTGTTTCTGTTGCTGTCGTTCTGCTCTTCGCTTGAGGCGGGAGGCCATTACCTTTTTTATATCGTTGTTGAAATGAGCAAGTGAAGAAAGTGCTGCAAGAACTTCTGGGGTATATACGTCAGCGTAAGTTTCTTTGAGGTTGCTTCTGATTTTAATGTTTTCAGCTATCATATATTTGGAGTTATAGTTAATAGATATGATTTAACGTGCAAAATTTTGTTGTTCCGTTAGGAACAACAGGTGGGTAAAAACTCACTATAAGTCGATTTCTGCGTTCCGTAGGAACGCCTGGTGCTACTCCAATTCTTTAAAGATGTAACGTTCATCCCATTCAATCTCGAATGCAATCAAAAGCTTTTTATATTCTTCCAAAAAATTTTCTTTTCGATGATGTGTTTCCTGATTTTGAATATAGCGGACCACATCAGGTACATGACTCTTAGAATATGAAAAAGCGCCATAGCCTTCCTGCCAGGAAAAGGAAGGTGATAAGTTTTCCTCTTTGATCCACTTACTACTCTCAGTTTTTACAAGCTGTATTAAGGCTGACATGGATTGATGCGGCCTCATGCCAATGAGGATGTGAATGTGATCGGGCATGCTATTTATTTGCAGCATTTTGTGTTTGTTTCCTTGAAAAATGCCCGTCATATATTGATGCAATCTTGCTTTCCATTCTTTGTGAATAAGCGCGGCCCTGTACTTTACTGCGAACACGAACTGAATATGAATCTGTGTATAACTATTTGCCATAAGCAATTATACTAAATGCAAACTTGATCACCAATCGTTCCTACGGAACGACCTTTTCTTTTTTATTCACTATCCACCAAATGTTCCTACTGAACAGCTTTGGGGTGAGATATTAACCATTAAAGTTAGAAACAAGGGTGACTCAAAATGTGTGAACTGAGAAACCTGCCACTTGCTACAGTTAATTGTTTGCATCTTTATGTTCCGTCAGGAACAAAAGATCGGTAGAACGTTATATTTAATTTATGTTCAGCGTTCCACCAGGAACGCCCGGTGCTGCTCTTTTGAAGTCGCTTCTCTATAGAATTTCACGAGAGTCGCTGCCTTAATATGACATTCATCTCGTTCTTCGGTTAACCAACAAAACTCCTATAATAATTAAAACCAGTGCCACGGCCAACATTATCAGATAAGTAAAACCTTTAGATACATCATGGACCTCTGCTGTAGCGGATTCAAGCCTTTTGTAAACCGGAATTATCCAGGGTGTAACGTATGCTTGCATGCAGGTAAGAAGGCATATAACAAACAGCATAATGAAACTATGCTTAACCGTAAACCGAAAAAGATCTGATTCTTTCCCAACCAGGCCCACCGCAGCAGCACCAATGGCAATGGATTGCGGAGAAATCATTTTACCCGTAACTCCGCCTGATGCATTGGCGCTTACAGTTACTACCGGATCAATCCCAAGTGCGTCTGCTGAGGTGGATTGAAGTTTGCAGAACAACGCATTGGACGATGTGTCAGACCCCGTGAGAAATACACCCAACCATCCCAGAATAGGGGAGAAGAATGGAAAGAGAATCCCGGTACTGGCCAGCGCCATAGCCATGGTGATTGACATGCCGGAATTGTTCGCGATAAAAGCAAAACCAACTACCGAAGCAATTGTGATTACAGGAAAGCGTAATTGTTTTAATGTCGACCAATAAATTTCAACACCTTGTCTGTATGTCAAACCAATAAGTGGTATGGAAATCATAGTTGCGAACAGCAATGCTGTTCCAGGTGCTGACAGGTAATTAAATTCGAAGGGCTTGATCACGAGCGGACTCCCATCGGCTTTGAGTATGGCATCATTCAGACTACCAATATTGAATTTAATGATGCCCAGGGAGTTCAATGCATCTTTAACAGGCTGAAGTCCCCAGGCAACAATAAATAAAGTCATGATAATAAAAGGAGACCACGCTCTGAATACCTGCGAGGTCGAATGCTTTAGATCTGTATCAATGGTTTGCTGAGGCTCTTCACTGAAACGCCAGATGGATTTCGGCTTCCAGTATTTTAAAAGTACCATCAGGCAAAAGATGGACGCAATGCCCGCCATTACATCCGGTAGCATGGGACCGATATAATTGGCGGCAAACCATTGAAAGAATGCGAATGATATTCCTGACACGATAATCGCAGGCAATACTTCCAGGGACTTTTTAAATCCCGACATTAATACCACCAGATAGAATGGAACCACTACCGATAATATGGGCAGTGTTCGTCCCACCATTTGCGAAATAGCCATCTCTGGAATATCCGAGACACGCGATGCAATAATAATGGGCGTACCCACAGAGCCAAAAGCTACGGGGGCAGTATTGGCGATAAGGCAGATGCCCGCAGCATACAACGGGTTAAATCCTAGTCCCACAAGCATGGCAGCGGAGATAGCCACCGGTGCGCCAAATCCCGCAGCCCCTTCAAGAAATGCTCCGAAGGAAAAAGCAATTAGAAGTGCTTGCAGTCTACGGTCGGGAGTCACGGACGCCATAAAATTCTTAATAATTTCGAACTGGCCGCTCTTCACGGTAATATTGAAAAGAAAGACTGCACCAATAATAATCCAACAAATGGGAAATAATCCATAGAGTGCTCCGTGTAACGCAGACAGTATGGCAAGATTCACGGGCATGCCATAGACAGCGATGGCGATCACAATTGCAAGCGACACCGTAAGCAAACTCGCGATATAGCCTTTCACCTTTTTGATCAGCAACCAGAAAATTAAGATTACCGGAACAGCTGCAATGAGAGCCGACAAGCCGATGTTATGGAGCGGGTCAATGAGTTGGGTCCAATTCATGACGACTGTTTGGCCCTCACTACTTCCACCCAGTGTTTGGGTTTTACACCTGTAAAATGTGCAATCTGATGACGGCAGCTAAATCCGTTTGCTACCAGCGTGGTGCCTTCCTTCATAGATTTCACAGCCGGAAAGAGAACGCTTTCTCCGATTTTACGGGATATCTCATAATGCTCTTTTTCATACCCAAATGAGCCCGCCATGCCGCAACATCCGGAAGGAATTTCGCAAACCGTTTGATTGGTCTTACTCAATATACTCTTCATTCCAGTTGTTCCGTAAAGAGCCTTCTGGTGGCAATGCCCGTGAATGAGAATGTTTCCGGCAGTGGATTCGAACGTTTTATTGAGTTTTCCAGATGCGATTTCCTTCTCCAGAAACTTGTCAATCATCATCACCTTTTCTTTGAGTTGTGTCACCACTGATTCATCGTCAATCAAATCCGTTAGGTCATCATTCAAAGCAGATGCACAACTGGGCTCACACACAACAACAGTTAATCCCTGGTCCATGTATTTCTTTAAGCCTTCAACTGTCTTTGTTCCTTCTGCTTTGGCTTCTCTTAAAAAACCATGCGAAATCCTGGGACGCTGACAGCAACCAACATTGGCCAGGATCACTTCATAGCCACAGGAGTTGAGCAGTTGAAGGGCAGAGATGCCAACATTCGGTTCATGAAAATTCAAATACGTATCGGCAAACAGAACAACCTTCTTCTCAGGATTTTTATAAGTATTGTTACCCTGCTTCTCAAACCATTTGTAAAACGGTTCGCTGGCATATTCCGGTAACACCCTGCGTTGATCGAATCCTGCCAGTTTTTGTAAAGCAAGTCTGAACAAAGCTGTATGCTGGATAAAATTTACAATACCTGACAATGCTCCGGATAAACGTGCAGCCGCCTTAGAGGAATCCCGGATCAATCGGTCGCGCAGCGTAATGCCGTGTTCATCATAATATATTTGTAAGACATCGCTCTTCATCTTCGCCATGTCCACATTACTGGGACATTCGGATTTACAGGCTTTACAGGAGAGACATAGATCCATTACCTCGTGAAGCCGCTTACTGGCAAGTCCTTCCTTATCCAACTGGCCCGACATCGCCAATCGCAAAGCATTTGCCCTGCCTCTTGTGGAATGCTCTTCATCGCGAGTCGCTTTAAAACTGGGGCACATGGTTCCGCCCAGCATCTTGCGGCATTCACCCACACCGGTGCACATATGGACTGATTCTCTGAAACTATTTTCACTGCGATACTGAAAAGTAGTCTTCTCCTCCTGATCATGATAAGCCGTGCCATAGCGAAGATTATGTTCAATAGTTTGCGCCTCAACAATCTTTCCGGGGTTCATTAAATTTTCCGGATCGAACATTTTTTTTACGTTCTTGAAAGCCTGATAGATCCTTGGACCAAAGAACCGTTCATTATATGCACTGCGCACCAACCCATCTCCATGTTCCCCGCTCCATGAACCTCCATATTTCACCACCAGGTCAAATGTTTCGTTGGTGATGTTCTTCAGATTTTCAATATCCTGTTCCTGACGTAAATCCAGAAGAGGCTGTACGTGAATGACACCAACACTGGCATGGGCATACATCGATACTTCCGTGTTATGCTTCGCACAGATTTTAAGTACCTGGTCAATGTATTCCGGCAACACCGCTGTTGGTATCGCAGCATCTTCAATAAAACTCAGCGCCTTCTTTTCACCTTTGATTCCCATCATAAGGCCTAACCCTTTTTTGCGGAGTGTCCATACATCATCATATTCCTTGCCCGATGGAAACAGGGGAAAGGCATAACCAAATCCTAGTTGCTTCAATTCTTTAATCATATCCTGCGGCCGCTGCATCACCGATTCATACGAGTCCCCATAAAATTCCACAATGAGAATGGCAGCAGGGTCACCATTGATGAAATGACAAAGTTGTTTGGTGGTGAGGTTCTCTGCACTTAACCGTAATACGGTCCTGTCAATGATTTCTATCGCAGAAGGTTTATAAGGAAGCATGGGCTGCACGGCCCGGATGGCTTCCAGCAGATCAGCAAAGTGGACTACAGCTACTGACTTAAATTTCGGAAGTGGTTCAAGATTAATTTTCAACTCAAGGGTGACCGCCAGTGTTCCTTCACTGCCGGTGATGAGCTTTGCTAAATTCCAGTGATCGGTATAAACAAACTCATCCAGGTTATAGCCACCCACTCTCCGCATGACTTTTGGGAAGCGTTGCTTTATCTCCTCCTTATTCTGTTGGATGATTTCCTTAAAACTCCTGTAGATTTCTCCTTCCCGGTTGTTCTGTTGTGCCTTTTGCTGAAACTCTTCCTGCGAAAGTTTTTTCAATACCAGTTCCGTTCCGTCCGCCAATAAAATTTTAGCTTCCAGAATATGATCTACGGTTTTACCATATAGGATACTTTTAGTGCCCGAAGAATTATTGCCCACCATGCCGCCCACATTCGCTCTACTGGAAGTAGCGGGATCGGGAGCGAAATGCAAATTGTGTTTTGCCATCTCCTCGTTGAGCTCATCCCGCACAAGACCCGGTTGCACCCTTACCCATCGTTCCAGCACATTGACCTCCAGTATCTTATTCATGTACTTGGAGAAATCGATGACCAGTGCTTCACCAACCGTTTGGCCTGCAAGACTGGTGCCGCCTCCACGGGGAAGGATTTTTAGTTTATGGCCGCGGGCAATCTCAACGGCCTTCCTTACGTCTGTTTCATCCAGCGGTAAAACTACAGCCAATGGCCTGATCTGGTAAAAGCTCGCATCGGTGGAATACATGCCCAGCGAATAATCATCGGTAAGCACTTCGCCTTTAATGCTCTTCTCCAGTTCATGGATAAAGGGGAGCGTGACTATTGATTCCTGGGTAGCGGGCATGACGTTGTTGATTCTATTCTGGAAAAGGTAGCTAAAAAAGGATGGAAGAGGAAAGGGAAATATTACCAGGCATGACTTTTCGGCACCGAGTCTCGCTTCGGACTTGCTAACCTGAATTGGAATTTCAATCCGTCCTTCAATTTAATTGGAGGGATACGAAGAGCCGTGTGATGGGAGACTATCAAGCACGGTTCTGTGGGAGGTTTAGGAGTGAAATTCCCCTTTACCTACCCGATCCCTTCTCCCGTCATTATTTAAATGTCAAACGTTTATTGTCAATACGTCCACCGAATTGTTTTGTGAAACTCTTGTCGCGCGTTGGGCAACCGTTACACTACTCTTTCGGTTTACTCTAAATCCTTACCACTTTGTCCAGTTTGGTGCGTGGGGCGGCACTCTTGCTAAAGCTTTGAATCTGTGTTGGGCTTGCGGGGCTTTAGCATGTGTGCCGTTGCGCTGGCTTCACTGTCGGGTTACTCTTTTTTTATCTCTGGTTTTACTTTAGTAGTTGTCGGCAGACTTAATGTTGTCGGTTTACCTTCAATTTGTCCGCTAAGTGTTTCAATTTCCTTTGTCACCAAGTCAATTTCTTTAGGAAGATTAATATTTTTCATCCAAACCCAATTCTCAACTTTAGTTCGCAAAACGTGAATGAAGTCGTGGAAATTGGCAATTGTCCCAAATGCGATGAAATTCATTGCAAAAAGAATAATGATTGAAGCCTCATAATAATTTAGAAAGTCACTAATTGTCTGTGCGCCTAAAGCGTAGCCAACATAGAATATTGAGACAGCACAAACAGCAACAATGACTATTCTTACGGTCAGGTAAGCCGCTCTAAATCTTCGGTCAAGTTTCTCCTTTAACGATTTCTTTTTTTCGAGTTCTGCCAGTAGTGCCTTATGCTTTTTTAATGCCTCGTCTTTTGAGTCCTTAAATTCTTGCGGAAGGGGTTTGTCGTCACTTACGTTTAAAGTTCCTAGGGACGCAACGAATATTGCAATTACAATTATTATAAAGATGACAACAATTAGCCAGACCCACCATGGTGTAGCTTCTCTTTTTTGTATTCCCACTGACTTTATTAGTTACTTCTTAAACTTATTCAACCTTTCAATTCGTAAGCGATTAATAGTATTATCAAACATTTTTGACTCTGCTTTTATTGAAGCAGAAAGACTTGAAAATATATCTTCTCCAAACCCAGTCTGTCTCAATTCCGTGCCTGGCGGTTGACAATGTGTGCCGTTGGATTTGTCTTGGTATCATTTTCGAACTCTTTTAAGCAAAGAATGCACAATCCCACCAATGTGCCTCCTCCTGTTCTGTTCTTCCCTCCATTCATCCATTTTTATGTCATTCCACATCTTAAGCTTAAGATATATTTCACTGCTTTTTTCAGATAAAAAGCCTAAGTAATCATTGTATCTAATGGCGTTATGAATTTTGCCAAAGTGTTCGAAGGGATTAAAAAGTCTTTTAGGTAATAACTCATTAGCTGTAAGAATAAAAACAGGATTCAACGGTCTTTTTCCATTTCCCTTCCTAAAATGGTTAACCAAAGATGAGATCAAAGTCACCTCATCTGCAGTGAGGCTTTCATTTAAGGTGCTCAAAACTAAAATCGAACCCGGAAATTGTTCTCCTAAAAATTTCAAGCGATCAATGTCAATTTGATCGAAATACTTATACGTCTTACATTCACAAAAAATAAGCTCAGTATTATTTTCAGTAAACCTTTCTTCACGTAATTGCAACATTAAATCTACTTCCATTGACTTGTCGTTTCTCTGTAAGAGAAAATTCATAAAGCTTGTAATTCCATCGTTGGCAGCATAAATGCCGTGATCGAATAGATTTAATGTTAAAAAGCAAGAAAGCAGACCATCAATTTTATTACTCTTAGAGAATGGTCCAATTCCGCGATATGACCATTTAAAGGTTTTTTTTGGATTGTTTTGAGGTACACTAAAAGTGCTTCTACAGTTTTTGCAAACAACTTGTGTAGACAATTCTGTTATCGAATAAAAAGATCTTTGATAGCATATAGTACATTGAATATAAGCACCAAGTTCTATTATGTTGTTTTCAATTAGTATCTGGATAAAATCAAAGGGCCTCTTATCAAAATTAAGCGGCTTATGTTTCTGAATTAGAGAAACTAAATGTTCTGTCGGTAATATCGTTGAGCTTTCAAGCGCTTCCAGAACCTTTATCGCTCCTGAAGAGCTAAATCTCCCAATACCATAAGTTCCTCCGATATTTTTAAATATTTGCTTTGTAAGCTCGCCTTGGGGTGGAATAGAAAAAACCAGTCCTTTTTTGTTGAAGAATGTTTTTAAGTAGTCACTTGTTTCGGGTATACGAAAATGCATATCCGATCTATCACCTTCACAAAATCTAACAATGCCGCCATTTGAAATTCTGCAGTCTTCTGTGGACATTGATTGGGTCATTCTCACCCAGTCTAAACTGTTAATTCCATCAATGACAGAAGGATAATTTAGAAGGTGATCATGATACTTGATGTAAGAGGTAACTTTATGTGTCTTTCTATGTGAGTGTTTGGTTATTTTGAAATCTGAACTAAGCAAATTGTATCTCAAATACCCTTCGTCACTTTTGACTTGATCATAGTGTGTTTTAAGAACAAATACACTACTGACCACTCCGTCTCTCTGTGCAACTTCTCCTTCGCTACCAAAGCGTGGAATCCAGGGTTGATGGGTAATGTTGACATTTGAATATTTGGCATGAACAACCTTTTTTATATGAGCAAAGGCGTCATTAATTTCACCAGCAGTCAATTGTGGACCATAAAAAATCGATGGCCCAAAATGCTCAGACTTTGAATCTTCGTAGAAATCAAGCAATGAATTGTCGAGTCCTTCTGTGTTGTAATCTGTAATTGGAAATGCAAACACTTTGCGTCCTGCTGCTTTAAGGTTCCATAGTATAGTTAGTGAGTAAAAGTCATCACGTTTAAATATAAAAACATATTCGTAATGATCACCAAATGAGCGTAGCTTTCTAAGATCAAAAATATTGATCCTCGTGTAATTAATTGAATTATCCGACCATATTGAATATAGGTCAGTGATTTTCACATCGGACACCTTAAAGAAAGCTTTCTTCTCAAGGTTAGTATTAATGTTTTCGTGAAAAGATTTTAAAGGGGTATTGAATAGAATTGAGATTAATGGGTCGTCTTTTTCATTTTTGGCAAGATTAATATGAAGATCATCATTGCGTTTAAACTCAAACATCTCGTTTACTATCTCCGTGACGATTTCAAGAATGGTCAAACCATATCTATTTTCTAGCCCTAGAATATCTTTTTCAAGATCATTTAGTGATAGAGTTGTCCTATCATTTGAAATTCGAGATATCAATTCAAGATTTAGTCCATCTTCAATGACAATAATATCAGGATTATAATTAATTAAAACATTCTGATAGAATTGTTCAACTGTTTCTTGAGCACCAAAAATTACTCGAAAATTTCTATCAAACTCTTCTATAATTGGAAAAATGGGACTGTGGCGACCACCCCAAAAACTATTTGCTAATTGTGTCGCGCGAAAAAGACTTTGGATCTCTGGTTTTATGAAGAAGCAAAATTTAATTGGACTGAGTTCCTGATTTATGCCTACAGTCATTTTCTAATGATTAACATTTCTTGATTTCATTGACTGTGTAAATTCCAAATTTAAAGATTTTAAGGGTTTATTCATTTTTTTGTGAGTTGGCTTGGCTCTTGCCATAGCTTTGGTGTCGCGTGGGTTTGTGTGGCTATGGCATGTGCCAAAAGCGAGGGCGAGACATTCCGAGAAGAATCTTCTTAAAAATGCGAAGGGTGTACTGTATTAATTTTTAGTCTGTCGATGCCCTATTATTGATATCGTTTGTGCATAAGCAGTGGCGGGAATTCGAAGCGCCTCACTGTCCCACGACACCAAACGTATTTTGAAAAACTAAACTACAAATTTACACTGAACCCCGCCATTGATTATGCATTGTTGGGCGCAGTTTTTATCTACACCTTTCATTCTGGGAAAAATACTTTTCTGTTCCAAACCGATACATTTTTAAGTTCTTTATTCTTCTTCAATGTGGGCTTAATGATTAAATCAATATACTTTTCATCTTTATCTAAAGCATTGGGAATAACAATATAAATGTAGAGTTTGAATTCAAGTTCTTCCCATCCTTCTGAAAAAACCCATTGAGCTTTTCTGTTTGAAAAAGAAGATAAAACTGCATATCGGTCTAGACGAGCTAGTAATTTTACAGGATTATCTACGCTAAGTTTGAATTGCAATGCATTAAATAACTTTATATTCCCCTTTATTGTTTTTATAAAGTCCAATTCAGTTTGTGTAATACCTTTTGATTTCTGTTCACGTGGATAAATTCCTACTATGTAGACACTCTTTGACTTTGAATTAATTTCAATAAATATTCTTTTTACTTTTGCCCAATCATGATTTTTTTGAACGGAATTCAAATCAGCAAAAGCACTGATTTTTACTTTATAAATTTTTGAATTTAGTGAACTAATTCCATCCGAAGATAAAGTCTTCAATATAACTTGGTCAAGTTCATTAAATTGAATCAGTGTTCCATTCTCATCTATTTCAAATCTAAATGGTCCAGAAAATCCTTTCATAGCATTATAGTTTAAATTATTAATTATGCAGGAACAATACGAATTATTTTCTATAATAACTTATTTGCATCAACTTCGTATCCAGCCTCCTTTAACTCTTTTACAATTGAAAACTTCCAGTTGTCTGCATTGTCAATTGGTATGTAGAGAAGTCCATGAATGTCACTCGGGAGTTCAACACCGTCACTGTGCAGCGGAAGTACTCTACTACGTCCGAGTTTACCAATGAAGTATCCAAGTTCCATAACGACATTCTGTCTCGCTCTCTTTTTTAAATCCACTTCTGTCTTGGCCTTTCCCTCGTCATCATCAGTTAGTAGTACAATGGCAAATCCAACATCTGAATGTGTTTCAAATTTTTCGATTATCGTTCGTCCTGAATTTGCTTGCTCATGAAGAATGATCGGTTTTAATCCCAGCCTTTCAATAATCCTTGCTACACTTTGTTGGATTGCTACGTTGTGTCCATGTACAATAAAAACCGCTTCTAAGTCAGTCTTTTGGTTTTTAATCTCTTCCTTGATTTTGTTTTCACCAATCTCCGATTTCAATAAGTCCACCTTGTCCACCAGCTTCTCAATATCTGTTATTTTAATTTCAATTTTCTCCCTGAGCCTCGCATATCTTGCGTTTGGACTATTGTCTTGGTAGCCCAAAAGTCCTGAAAAAGAACCAGCATCTTCATAGTGTTTTCGATATTGATTCGATTCATTGTTAAATGACTGCTTCAAATACTCAACATTGTAGTCATTCCATTTTGAAAATTCAGTCTGCAGTACTTCCAAGTCAGGAATAGTTGTCACAGGTCTCGCCAATAAAAGTTTACCTTTATCAATTCTGTCCAACAACATTCCTTTGAAATCTGCGCGTCCAGTGGTTAATGCGTCCGCCTCTTTTACTGGTTCAATGTTTATTCTTCTTTTCGTTGCCATATCTTAATTGAAAATTGCGCCCAACACCTAAATATGTACCATTATGATATATATTTCTAATATAGCGATTGAAGGGTAAAGACCTACTATTATCGGCCTCTATGATCCTAATTTGGCGGATATTTTTTTGTGCAATAACGTTTAAAATAAACTACTCGTCTTCCCTTTTTTCACAGCGGAGCCTTGTTTTGGACCCACCCATAATAATTAATACTCTCTCTTCTTTCCCTCTTTATCGGTCAACGTAAATTTTGCTCCGTTCTGTTTGGCCAGCACATGCACTGCCGGATTGGTATTCTTGTCTAGCATCACAAGCCCGGAGCCATCTTCACCAGCGCCTATTTTTACACGGATAGTTCCTTTGTCGTCACGGAGTCGAAACACAATTTCTCCTTCCGGTTCTACTTTAATGCTGGCGCGCTGCTTTCCGTTTTCGTCAACCAATTCAAACTCACGCACGGTAATCTTGTCAAACCTGTCCTGCGAGTTGCGTGATGCCAGTAACAGCGCGGTAAAGCCCAGTAAAATCAAGTATGGCCATTGTGTTTTCATGGAAGTGGGGTTAAATATTTTATTGGAATTCTGTAATTTAAATATATCTAACATTAAATTCAATATTCTGTGAATAATCACCATAGTACGTTTTGTGGTGAATAGAAATGTAAAGTGAAGCCATTCTGGTCTGAAATTTCATAGTTGAAACATATCGACAACCTCATGTTAAAAATGTAAGTTTGTTTAGCTGAAATAGCTCAGCAACCTTTTTCCAAAAGTTCATTTCTAAACAAAGAATTTATGAAAGAGAACAACTTCACATCAAACAAAACAAATCGCAGAAAATTTATTCAAACAACCGGGGCAGTCCTTGGTGGAACACTAGCCTTTAATATCGGCTCGCCCATCCAGGCATTTTCATCCGGCAACAAAACACTGAAAGTAGGGTTGATTGGTTGTGGCGGGAGGGGCGCGGGGGCAGCAAGCCAGGCGTTGGAGGCTGATCCGGATACTATATTGACTGCCCTTGGAGATGTTTTCACTGATCGGCTGGATGAGACTTATCAGGCACTGATTGAAATGTATCCCACTCGTGTGAAGGTGGACAAGGACCATAAGTTTATTGGATTTGATGCTTATAAAAAAGTAATTGAATCCGATGTTGATGTAGTGCTGTTAGCAACCCCGCCCGCCTTCCGGCCAGATCATATGGTGGCTGCCATTGACGCAGGCAAACATGCGTTTTGTGAAAAACCCGTAGCAGTTGATGCTCCAGGTGTAAGAAAAGTGTTGGCAGCAGCAAAGAAAGCAAAAGATAAAAATTTGTCTGTTGTATCCGGTTTTTGTTTTAGATATGACTTTCCCAAACGAGCAATTTTTGGAAAAGTGCTTAGTGGAGAGCTTGGAGAAATAAAAATAATATCAACTATTCGAAATGGCAGCAGCCTTTGGTCTAAACCGAGGCAACCTGGCTGGAGTGATATGGAATATAGACTAAGAAACTGGCTTTACTATAGTTGGCTTTCGGGAGACTTCATCACGGAAATGATGGTGCATAGTCTTGACATGATGGCATGGGCCATGGGCGATAAAACTCCATTGAAAGCTACCGGAACTGGTGGAAGGCAGGTAAGAGTGGAGGAGATTTATGGAAATGCCTATGATCACTTTGCGATTGAATATGAATATGCGAATGGAGTAAGGGGATATCATTTCAGTCGTCAGCAGGATGGTTGTTCAAATAGTAACAAAGTGGAGATTGCCGGGACATTAGGAAATGCTATTATTGGAGGTTCAACCGGACATGAGATAACAGGAAGAAACAAATGGGTATACCAGGGGGAAAAAAACGACATGTACCAAACAGAGCATGATGAGTTTTTTGCTTCCATCCGAAAAGGTCAACCTGTGAATGATGGCGAATCGATGGCACACAGTACTATGCTGGGGATACTTGGACGAATGGCAGCTTACAGTGGCCAAACAATCACCTGGGATGATGCCCTTAATTCGAACCAGGTTTTAGGTCCGGCCATCGATCAGTATAATTGGGAACTGCAATGGCCTGGGCCAGCAGTTGCCTTGCCGGGCATTAGCAAACTTTTTTAGAATCACTTTGATAAGAGCATAAATAAAATGAAAATACCGGGAACTTCACTTTCGTGTTTGTTAGTGTTTATCACATTCCTTGTAACGTATGCGCAAGATACTCCAATCAAGTTTGGCGAGGTAATGAGTTTTAAAAGTATCACATCAAAATCTAATGAGAAAAAAGTTCCCCTATTATGGCTTGACGTAAACACTGCCCCTGATACCTGGACAGTTAAGAAGAATGTTCTGATGTGTTCTGGAAAGCCCATTGGTGTTATGCGGTCAGAATATCAATTTGAAAATTTTATGCTCCATATAGAATGGATGCACTTAGAGGCTGGAGGAAATTCAGGGCTATTTATCTGGAGCGCAGCCAACCCAGATCCAGAGAATCGTTTGCCCGATGGTGTGGAAGTTCAAATGTTAGAGCTGGATTGGGTCAATTTGAATAAGCGGGATGGCATAACCCCACCAATTGCTTATGTTCATGGTGAACTATTCGGAGTAGGTGGAGTGAAGACTGTTCCGGATAACCCGCGGGGAGAAAGAAGTAAATCAATCGAGAACTTGTGCAAGGGAAAGGGAGAATGGAATACCTATGATGTTGTCTGCATAGATGGAGTTGTCAAACTTTCTGTAAATGGAAAAGTGGTGAATGGGATAAGTCAGGCTACCCAGAAGAAGGGATACATATGCTTTGAATCGGAGGGGGCTCAGATTCATTTCCGTAACCTTACGATCGTGGAATTGGCCCCGGGTGTAACCTCTGTTGAACAGACTGCACCAGAAATCAAAAGTAAAAGGTGAAAGTCTCAGTCTTTACGATGCAAAGTAAATGAATACATGGATAAGAGAACATTCCTTAAAACATCCACTGCTTTGGTAGCAGGAACAATACTTTCAAAGTTGACATCCTGTACCTTTAATAAAGAACCACTGAAGAATTGGGCGGGCAATTTGACATACAGTACAAGCAATGTGGGTTATCCAAAATCAGTTGGAGAGGTTCAGGAGATGGTACGGAAAAGTACAAAGCTCAAGGGTCTTGGATCCAGGCACTCTTTCAATACAATTGCCGACAGTTCTGTTAGTCTGATTTCATCAAAAGAATTAAATAGGGTAGTATCGTTGGATAAAGTTGCTAATACGGTGACTGTTGAAGCGGGTATGAAGTACGGTGAACTTTGTCAATACTTACATGAAAATGGATATGCGTTGCATAACCTCGCTTCTCTACCGCATATTTCTATTGCAGGATCTATTGCCACCGCCACGCATGGCTCTGGTGTTAAGAATGGAAATTTGGCCACTGGTGTTTCAGCCATTGAATTTGTAAACGCAGAAGGGGAGGTTGTCACATTATCAAAGAACGATGGGGAGCAGTTTTATGGAGCTGTTGTTGGGTTGGGAGCATTGGGCATTGTAACTAAAGTGACCCTTGACCTTCAGCCTACTTTCAACATGGCGCAGGTTGTTTACCGCAACTTGTCGATGGCCAAATTGAAAGACAATTTTAATACGATCATGTCAAGTGGGTATAGCGTGAGTTTATTCACGGATTGGAGAAACAGGAATATCAATGAAGTCTGGATTAAAAGCAGGTTAAAAGAGGGACACGGACCATTGGAATTTGCACCGGAATTTTATGGTGCTACACTCGCTACGCAAAATATGCACCCGGTGGAAGATCTTTCTGCGGAGACATGCACTGATCAAATGGGAGTTGCCGGACCCTGGTTTGAAAGAATGCCACATTTCAAAATGGGATTCATACCAAGCGCAGGTAAAGAACTGCAATCGGAATATTTTGTTCCTCTGGAAAATGCGTTTGAAGCCATAAGAGCTGTAGAAAGACTACACGAAAGAATAACCCCTCACTTATTTATTTCCGAAATAAGGACTATAGATGCGGATAATCTTTGGATGAGTCCATGTTATAAAAGGCCCTGTGTAGCCATTCATACCACCTGGCTTCAGGAGCCGGAGATGGTCATGAATTTGTTGCCCTTAATGGAAAAACAACTTGCTCCTTTTAATCCAAGACCACACTGGGCAAAGTTGTTCACCATCTCGCCTACAGACTTACAATCACGTATTGAAAAGCTTGATGATTTCAAGCGACTACTTAGTCACTACGATCCCCATGGAAAATTCCGCAATGAATTCTTAGACAAAAATCTTTTTGGAAGTTAAGCGGAATACTTTTTATGCGATGTACTTAAGAGGAGTTCTTCTATTTCAGAATAGAATATTTCATTGGTCAACCGTGTGATGGCTTTCTTTTTCACTTGTTGTACGATTGAATGATAGGTAGAATCAATGTCAACATTCCCTTTTTTCAGTTGTAATAATTTAGATTCTATTTCCTGTAATTCAGATGCTGTTGCTTTAGCGCGAAAGCGGTAGGCTAAAAAGAAAGGAACGTCTTTTAACAATGAATTTATCAAGGTGTCTCGGTGAGCATTCAAAATTTGTTGCACCTGAAAGCGCATGATGTTTGGGTCTTTGGCTAGCACAGCTTTTCTTCCGATAAGAGTGGATTCAATGGCTTTCATTGACTTAGTCCTTAATTGACCATACAAAGTAATAAAATACTAATATAATTAGCAACAAAGTGTTGTAAAAAAACTAATTATTTTAGCTAAAAAAGCCTATTTTTCGGCTAAAAAAAGGTGACTCCATTGAATTCTTCGGTCAAACTGCACCAATTTAACTACTTTTTAGAGAGGCCATGTCAATTACAAATCGATAGCGGACATCACCCTTTAGCATTCGGTCATATGCTTTATGAATGTTTTTAATGTCTATTAATTCTATCTCGGACACGATGTTGTGTTCAGTGCAGTAGTCCAACATTTCCTGCGTTTCAGGCAAGCCTCCAATACCGGATGCTGCCAGACTTTTTCGGCCATCCATTAAACTGAATGTTGGAATTTGATTTGGTTCCGGTGGTATACCCACCATAATGTGCGTGCCATTTGTCTTTAGTAAAGACAAGTACAGCCTAAAATCATGAGGTGCAGAAACAGTATCCAGTATAAAATCAAAATATCCTTTTACTGCTTTGATTTGCTGCTTTTCGGTGGTCACTACGAACTTATGCGCGCCCAGCTTTTTTGCATCGGGCTCCTTGGATGCCGATGAACTTAACACGGTTACTTCTGCGCCAAAGGACACACCAAATTTTACGCCCATATGCCCCAGGCCGCCAAGTCCTAACACCGCGAGTTTGTGTCCTTTACCCACCTTCCAATAACGCAATGGCGAATAGGTAGTGATACCTGCACAAAGTAATGGTGCAACAGCGGGAAGAGGTAACTTACCTGAGACCTGTAATACAAAATCTTCATGTACGACAATGGTGTTGGAGTACCCGCCATAGGTTGGTGTTCCATCTTTTGCGCGCGCATTATATGTTCCTACTCCGCCATTTAAACAATATTGTTCTAAACCTTCTTTACAGTTCTCGCAGGTTCTGCAGGAATCTACCAAACAGCCCACTGCAGCAAGATCTCCGATCTTGAATTTTTTCACCTGAGTCCCGATGTCCACCACTTTCCCTACAATTTCATGCCCGGGTACCATAGGGAAAATACCTGGGAACCATTCATTTCTAATTTGGTGAAGGTCAGAATGGCAGACGCCACAATATAAAATATCAATGTGGACATCAAATGGTCCTACTGCTCGTCTGTCAAAATTCCAGGGAGCTAAGTCCGATGCTGGACTTTGAGCTGCGTATCCTTTTGCTGGTATCATCCTTATTCTCGTCTATTTATTTAAAGAGAACGAAGATAAACAATCCAAGGATTACTTTCGAGAGGATGCGGATCGTCTGACTTGTAGAGTACAATTGTTGATTTCGATTCCTTAAATAAGGACATGTAATGGTTCATGGCTTCTGCTTTGCCATAGAATATCAAAAGGGTAATGATTTGCCGGTTAGCTAATTTTTTCAGCAAATTCTTTTAATGAGGTTCCAAGGATATACGTCCATCCTTCCACAAAATTTTCTTTTGCAAAATCGGGCTCACTTGTTGGGAAAGACTCCAATCCGGCATGTGTTAAAATTAATCTTGTCTTATCACCTTCTGTAAATAATTCAAATGTAACAAACGAATTTCCTTCATAGCCGTCATATCTCCAACTGTAGGTTAACTTTTTTCCGGGCACAACATCTGTGACTTTACACAGATGCAAATATTGATGATTCTCATCTTTTCCACCTTTGAATTGAAACTCAAAACCAACTTCGGGTTTGAATTCGGGAAGATCAAAGTACCAAAGCTTCATGTCGTCTTTGTTGGTAAGGGCTTTCCAGACTTTTGCGATATGGGCATTATAAGTTCGTTCGATGACATAAGGTGAGTAGTTCATACTATTTTTGGTTGGTGCTAATTAATGATGGAAGATCGTTTGTCATTATATCGAAAGATTGATCATCCGGCAATACTCCAGCCCTCATCCTAACTCTTTCAATAGAGTAATCAAGAGGAAAGACTGATTAAAAAACGCAACAATTGCCATGATCATTTCCTACTCAACTCAGCTTCTTTTAATTTTTTATGATAGAAGATATAAGAGGCTGTAATCAGGATAATTGGAACAAATATAGGTAACCAGGCACTTGCAGGATCACCGACTGAAATGCCAGAATAAATGGCCGCAACCAAATCATAGATAAGCCCTGCATAGGCCCATTCTTTGATACGGGGAAATCCAGGGATGAGAATGGCAATTGCACCCAGCAGCTTGGCTACTCCGACAAATGGAAGGAAATAGGTGGGGTAGCCTAAATGTGTTATTACCAAATCAACCGCCTGCGGGACAGACAATATGTTAGGGATTGATGAAAACACCATTAATGCAGCCGATAGTCCGGTTAAGATCCAATAAATAAGGTTCGTTCTTTTCATTACAGATTTTGTTTAAAGTTTAGTTCATTTTTAGCCAAGTACTCAGGCGATTAATTGTTTGGGTGCTGCCCTTAACTATTGCGCATTCATGACGTGGTGCAGGATGGTGGCCTTATTTATCCACCAATGTTAACCATTGCTTAATTACTTTTCTCAACGCTTTTTCCTTGACTTTTACATCATCGAGATCTTTAAATAGCGCAATTCTTCGACCATCCATGTAATCACCTTCAAGCAATCCGGATGTGTCGTTTACTTTCGATCCACTAGGGAAGACAAGCATAATCCTGCCTTTGTAAAGATTGAAAACCACTATTTCTCTTTTATACTCTTTGGGATCAAATGGCTTCATTTCTCCAGCGTAAAAGCAACTGGGGTTGTTCCATTTTATTCGTTCTCCAATCCTCTTGTCTGTGCCTAAAATAATTTGACGAATGGTTTCCACCACTTTACCAATGGCGGGATCCAATTTTTGGATATGAGCCGTTACGCTTGCGGGGTCGCTTATGTCTTTTGGTTTTACCATATTAGTTTATCTTATTGGCAATCGGTTTTTACATAAGCATGTGTTTCTTCTTCTATTTCTTTTTGAAAGATAAATTTACCTCTTTGGTATTCCACGTTCATCCATATAAAGAATTTCCCACTGATGGCCATCCAGGTCAGCAAAGCTATGTTGATACATCCAGCCGTGGTCTTGCGGCTCCAGGTAACATAAGCCGCCAGCTTGTTCGGCTTTCGTCACCATCTCTATCACTTCCTCACGACTTTCAGCATCAATGGCAATCAGCACTTCCGTGTTTTTTTTGCATCGTTGATTTCTTTTTTTGTGAACGTCTTAAAAAAAGGTTCGATCAATAACATGGCGAAAATGTTTTCACCAATAATCAGGCAAGCAGCCTTTTGGTCCGTAAAATGAGAGTTGAACGAAAAGCCAAGCTTCGTAAAGAACTCCATTGATTTCTTTATATCTTTTACCGGAAGGTTGACGAAAATTTGTTTAGCCATAGTTGTAATTGATGACTAGTTAGACTCCGTGTATTTTTTAAAATTGTTTAGAATGGCTTGCCAGCCGCTCCTTTGAAGTTCTTTTGAATTTTCTAACTCGGCCTCAAATGATTCTAGGACCTTGCATCTACCTTTCTGCGTAGTGAATTCAATTTTTACTTTCCGTCCATCTGCAAGGGTGTATTCTATTCGTTTATGAATATCAACCAAATCGTAAACTCCCTCCAAATCAAAACCAAAGCTGCCGTCTTTGGCCTCCATGCGAAAAGAGAATTTTCCTCCGACTACCAGATGGTTTGATGCATTGGGTGCACACCAATCATCAGAGGCAAAGTTCCAGTATTTAATATGAGTTGGTTCAGTCCAATAATTCCAGACTTTTTCGATGGGTGCTGTTACCAGGGTCTCAACGGTTATGGTAGTGGACATATTTATTGTTATTATTTGGTAATGGTATTTTTATTGATTCGCTTATTTTTTTTTATTTTCGCTTTCGCCAAATTTTCCTTCACCCTAAACTTCACAATTTTACTAACCAGGCTAAGAGGAAGGGGCTTATCGATCGGGAATTGGATTGAGCCTTTTGCTCCATCATACTTAGACAGCTCTTTTTTAAATGCTGCGATTCCGGAAGGGGCGGGATAGAATCCAATGTGATTTTTGAAAGCGGCAAAGTGAACAAGGTTTCCATCCAATGTAAAGGTTGGAATCCCATATCCAATTTTCTCTTGAGCTTCTGGTGCAGCTTTTTGAATGGTGGCACGAAGTTGCCCCAACATCCTTTGGATGTTATGTGGGAAACCGGCAATAAATTCGTCAATCGTGTTGGCTTTTGAGGTCTTCATATTAATATAATTCAAGCATTCTTTAATGTCTCGATGTCAATTTTGTTCATGGTCATTACCGCCTGCATTACCCGTGATGCTTTTTGGGAATCGCTCATCAATTGACCAATGATAGCCGGAATAATTTGCCAGGATACACCAAACTTGTCTTTCAACCAGCCGCACCGGCTTTCCTGTCCCTCTTCTGTAAGCGTAGTCCAGTAGTAATCAATTTCTTTCTGTGTATCACATTCTACCACGAACGAAAATGCCTCATTAAACTGAAACTTATGATCGCCTGCTCCGTCCATGGCCATGAATACTTTTTCATTTAACAAAAATTGTGCGTGTTTTACTTTGCCATACTGGGGTTCGTCCTTTTGGTATAACAAAATTCCCTGGATCGAGGACTGTGGAAATACTTCCGTATAAAATTTTACCGCGTGTTCTGCACGGCCGTACTGATCACCAACAAAGAGAAGAGATGCTGTAATCTTTTGATTCACCTCGCTAAATTTTCCTTTCATGATTTGCCAGGCAACGCCAAATCGATCTTGTAAGAACCCATATTTCTCACTCCACTCATATTTATCAAGCGGCATCATCGCTGAGCCGCCCTCCAACAACTTGTTCCAAAGAGTTGAAATTTCATCGTCTGTTTCGCATGTAACAAACAAAGAAATAGAAGGATTAAATCTAAACATTGGCCCACCATTTAATCCCATGAACTTTTGACCTTCTATTTCAAAGTTCACAACCATGGGTGAATCCGTGATTACTTTTGAATTTTTGAAAAGTGAACAATAAAATTCTGCTCCGGCTTTAGCTTGACCATCAAACCAAAGGCAGGGATAGATGGAGTTTTTCATTGTATTAAGTAAGATTAGGTTGCGAAACTATTTTTCGAGGATTCCTTTTAATGTGATAAGACTCTTTTGCAGGTCTTTACCTAGTAGACTATCCATAAACGCGTTCATTACATTCATAGGGTATTTGCTTTTTCCATTCATCTGCCACCTAACTTTTGTTTGATTGTCGGAAACAGATTCTGTTGTGAGTGGGGTAGTCGCTATACCCTCAAATGGCTTAACAAAGCGCACTTCAATATCTATCCGTTCTCCATCTATTAGCTTTATGATTTCCTGTTCGCCTTTTCCTGCATTTTTATTTTTACTGTCCCAGGCATAAACAAAGCCGACTGTTCCGTCAGTTCCCCTGAACTCTTTTTTCATGTTAGGATCTATCATCACCCATTTGCTGTAGTTATCCTGGTTTTTTAATTGCCTCACATAATCAAATACGATTTGCTTAGGCTTATTGATAATGATTTCTCGGTAAATCGTGTATTCCTTTTTAATGAATAGCGCCAGGATAAAAAGCAGTGCTACAATTCCTGCCAATGCGAGTAAGATGGTTATCACGATAGTCATTTTATAATTATTTAGGGTTAAGGCTCTTCATTACTTTTGTTATTATCCTTGCGTTATGTTTGGATGAATCTTTCTTTACCATACACATGCTTAATGCGATGTGTTTGGATATATATTTTGCCATTTTGTTTTACTTATTCTGAAAATGTTAACCGCATTTTCATTGTACATAGTTTGCTTCGCTATTCTCACTCCATTCTTTGCGGCAACATTGGCGGATGTTATATTCGTAATACTGATGATCGAAATTAAGGAATCTGAATAACTTTTTTGAAAAGCAACATCCCTGCATTTGATGGCGGCTTCCGTTGCAAAGCCCTTGTTTCTTCCAACAGGAAGCAACAAATAAGCAATTTCTAATTCAGTGTTACGATCAACAGTTTGAACTACCAGCCCTGCATGACCTATCACGCCAGTTTGCTTCTCAATCAATGCATTCATTCCACCTCGTTCGGTTTCATACCGGTTGAATTGTTTTTCAAACCAATCCTCACATTCCACTTCGGGCGTTTTCAATTTCGCATTCCAATACTTGAATGAAGGCTGGATCTTTAAAAAACCCGAGCCAAGTCTTAAAATCAGACCCATCAATTTTCCTGAAATAGAGACGTTCAGTTTCTTCGTTGTCTAAAAGATACTTCATCTCAGATTTCGTTGGAGATATTGTTTAAAACTAATTATTATTGTAATAAATAGTGACACAAATATAAATAGCTCCAATCCTATATGAAAAAAGCGTTTCTCATGATTTTCGCTTCCTTGTTTACTTTTGCTGCTCCTGCTCAGAAGAACAATAGTTTCCCGGTGCAAGCCACAGTAGAAAATGGAATTATCGAAGGTCTGTTTGATACTAAATCAGGACTTCAAATGTACTTTGGAGTTCCCTTCGCCAAGCCTCCTGTTGATAATCTTAGATGGAAAGCACCACAACCGGCAGACAACTGGCAAGGTGTTAAATCAACAAGAGCATTTGGCCCACGACCAGTTCAAGGCATTGTTTTTGGAGACATGAATTCGCGATCGGATGGATTGAGTGAAGACTGTCTGTATTTAAACGTATGGACTCCGGCCAAGCGCACAACCACTGGGCTTCCGGTGTTGGTATATTTTTATGGTGGTGGTTTTGTAGCTGGTGATGGATCAGAGCCACGCTATGATGGCGCCAACATGGCCAAGAAAGGAATTGTGGTGGTGACTGTAAATTATAGGTTAGGCATCTTTGGCTTCTTCGCACATCCGGAACTCAGCAAGGAAGCTTCTTATAAGGGATCGGGTAATTATGGATTGCTTGACCAGCAAGCTGGATTGAAGTGGGTGCAGAAAAACATTGCCGCGTTTGGTGGCGATCCTAAACGAGTAACAATTGCAGGTGAATCGGCAGGATCAATTTCTGTGAGCGCTCAAATGGCTTCACCACTTTCCAGAGACATGATAGCAGGTGCAATAGGAGAGAGCGGTGCAGGTATCAACCCCACGCTATCACCAGTACCTCTTGCCGAAGCAGAGAAAACGGGACTTGAGTTTGCCACAAAGGCGGGCTATCCTTCACTTGCGCAGTTACGGGCTTTAAGCACGCGCGATCTGTATGAGATTTATGCAGAATCAAAACGCTTTGGATTTCCAACAGTGATTGATGGCTATTTTTATCCTAAAACTATTCCTGAAATCTTTAAAGCAAAAGAACAAGCACAAGTGCCACTATTATTAGGATGGAACTCTACTGAAATTCCAGGCATGGCATTCATGCAAGGACAGCCTTACACAGAAGAAAACTATGTAAAAAAAGTGAAGGAAGTTTATCCAAATGATCATGTAGAAGTTTTGAAACTTTATCCATACTCATCACTCAAGGAAATTGAATGGTCGGCAACTATGTTAGCTTCTGATCGCTTTATTGCGTACAGCACATGGAAATGGTTTGATCTTCATCGCAAGAATAGCAACAAGCCGGTGTATCGTTACTTGTATAGCAAACTCAGACCTCCATTGGTAGATAAGAGTCTAACTCCTGGTCTCGCTGGCGGAACAGTACGCGGACAACAAGGCCCCCCCAGGCCGGAACCTATTGGTGCCCCTCATGCATGCGAGATTGAATATTGTATGGGTAATCTTGACTTGGTTAAAGACTATGCTTGGACAGATGACGATTACAAAGTATCGGAAACGATGTTAAGTTACTTTGCGAATTTTATTATCAATGGAAACCCTAACGGTGACAAACTTCCGGAATGGCCGGCTGCTGAAGCACAGGATACAACCCCCCCTGTGATGGTCATTGATACGCAATCAAAAGCAGTTGATGCCAAAGATGATGCGCGCTATTTATTTTTGGATAAAGCGTATAAGAATAATTAATCATCGGAGAAGGAAAATTACCAGAACTCTGGCCTTATAGTTATGCCGCCCTTCACCCGGCAGTCACCACATTCTGGCGAAGTGAAAATATAGAAATTCTGGTCAAGTAGCCTAATTATAATCGTATCATCCGGTAAATCATCCAGTGTCCTTTATTTCAGCTCCGCTGAAATAACCCAGCACCAGCTCATTTTTATCACTGATGGAATGAATATTACCAAGCACCGAAATAGGTGTTGGTGGAAATAGACCGCCAAGAGCTAAATCGGAAATGGGTTGTGTGCGTGACAATCGTACTGTTGCAGAATGATCTGTTGCATTTACAAAACCGTCAACGACTAACATGTTTGGAGTCTCCTGGTCAACATATGGATCATAAGGCTCGATGCAACTCAAAACCAATAAAAATAGGGCAAGAGAAAAGCGTTTAAAAGAAGCTTGGATGGTCATTACCCGATTGAAAATTATTTTCGAAGGTATTAAATCACTTCCATTTTTCATCCGTGTAAAAAGTTGTTTGTTCTGTCTTTAATTAATCAGTACTTTTTCCACTTCACAAAATAGCTCAGCTATGATACGCACCATTATTCTTCTTTGCTTTTTCTCCTACGTTTCCGCTGCGCAAACAGTTCCTGCATCCTACTATCAGGAGTTGCAGTACCGCATGATTGGTCCTTTCAGGGCAGGCCGCACAGTAGGTGCAGTTGGAATTCCATCACAACCCAATGTCTTTTTTATTGGTGTTAACAACGGTGGGGTTTGGAAAACCGCTGACTATGGGCGCACCTGGATACCTCTTTTTGATAAAGAGTCTACAGGCTCAATTGGTGACATTGCGGTTTCGCCCGCACAACCAAACATCATTTATGTGGGAACTGGTGAAGGACTTCATCGTCCTGATTTATCTGTAGGTGACGGTATGTTCAAATCGACTGATGGCGGCATAACATGGAAACATATTGGCCTGAAAGACGCACAACAAATAGGCCGCGTTATTGTACATCCTGCTAACCCTGATTTAGTATTTGTTGCTGTGCTCGGTCATCCGTACGGGGCTAATGACATGCGCGGTGTATTTCGTTCACTCGATGGTGGCACTACCTGGGATAAGGTTTTGTACATCAATCATAATACCGCGGCCATGCAAGTAGAATTTGATCCCACCAATCCCGAAGTTCTATATGCCGATATGTGGGAGCACCGTGAAGGCCCATGGGAGAATGGTTCTTTCTCTGGAACTAACAGCGGGCTATATAAATCGGCCGATGGTGGGTCAACCTGGAGAAAGCTTATCAATGGCTTACCTGCAGCGCAGCAAGGATTAGGTAGAATAGGGGTTGGCATTTCGTTAAGCAATTCAAAAAGAATATATGCAACAGTAGATGCCCAGGAGAAGGGCGGCATTTATAGAAGTGATGATGCAGGCGAAAACTGGAAACTCATAAGCACTGAAGCCAGGGTTTGGGGACGGGGCAGCGACTTCGCAGAAATCCGTGTGCATCCAAAAAACCCTGAGATCGTTTTTGCAGGCAACACTGCTGCATACCGCTCAACTGACGGTGGAGTTACATGGACTTCCTTTAAAGGCGCACCAGGAGGCGATGATTACCATCGCATCTGGATAAATCCAGATCAACCAGACATTATGATTTTTGCTGCAGATCAAGGTGCTACCATTACTGTTAATGGGGGAAAGACCTGGAGCTCGTGGTATAATCAACCGACTGCCCAACTCTATCATATTTCAACTGATACTCAATTTCCGTATTGGGTGTATGGCGGACAACAGGAAAGTGGTGCTATTGGAGTTGCCAGTAGAGGCGATGGTGGTCAATTATCTTTTCGAGATTGGATAGGAGTTGGAGCCGATGAATATGCCTATGTGGTGCCCGATCCCAAAGATCCTGATATCATCTATGGTGGGAGGGTTACACGCTTCAACAAAAAGACCGGCCAAACACAAAATGTGGCACCGGAGGCATTGCGTTCCGGTCAATATCGTATGCTTCGCACCTTGCCTTTGCTTTTTCACCCGGCAGATCCGGACGTGTTACTCTTTGCAACCAATGTGCTGTGGAAGACAACAACAGGTGGTCTGCATTGGGATAAAATCAGTCCCGACTTAACCAGGAAGCAACCTGAGGTACCCTCCAGCATTGGGGATTTCAAAAATGAAAGTTTGAATACCATGAAACAGAGGGCAGTGATTTATTCTGTAAGTGGATCACCGGTAAGTAAGAAGGTGATTTGGGCGGGCACCGATGATGGATTGGTGCACGTGACAAATGATGGTGGACAAACATGGAAAGATGTAACGCCATCCATGCTAACTTCGTGGGACAAGGTATCGCAGGTGGATGCAGGCCATTTTGATGTGGGAACCGCTTTCTTTTCCATTAATGCTATACGAAAGGATGACCTAAAGCCACACATTTATAAAACAAAGGATGGCGGAATTAGCTGGAAGGAAATTGTGAAGGGACTTCCGGCAGATGGTCCGGTAAATGTGGTACGGGAGGATCCAAAACAAAAAGGACTTTTGTTTGCGGGCACCGAACGGGCTGTTTATTTCTCTATTGATGAGGGAGAAAATTGGCAATCGTTGAGAATGAACATGCCGGCTACTTCTGTCCGTGATCTCGTGATTCATGAAGATGATTTGGTCATCGGCACACACGGCCGCTCTATTTGGATTATGGATAACATAACACCACTTAGAAATTTAGCGCAAGTCTTATCACAACAGCAATCTTACTTATTTCCACCCGCCATGGCCACACGTGTTAGGTATAACATGTTCTCCGATACTCCTTTGCCGCCCGAAGAACCTGCGGGACAAAATCCTCCGGATGGTGCATCGATTGATTATTGGATGAGTAAGCCTGCAGCAGAAGTTCGTTTGGAAATAGTAGGCCAAGATGGAATAATAATTCGAAGCTATTCCAGCCATGATAAGCCAGAACGAATCGACACACTTTCGATTCCTCATCCCACCTATTGGATCAGGCCTTCACCATCTATTTCTGCGAAACCGGGGCACCATCGGTTTGTTTGGGATTTGCATTATACTGAACCAAAAGGAAACGACAGACAGTTTTCCATTGCGGCTATCTATCACAATACACCCAGTGGCCCACAAGGACCCTACGTTCATCCTGGCCAATACACCGTCAGATTAATTGTGGATGGAGAAGTAAAAGAACAACCTATAACAGTCAGGCTCGATCCGCGGGTATTGGTCAATGAAAATGATTTGCAATCACAGTTTGATAACTCCATGATCTGTTACAAGTTCTATCAGGACCTTCAATCCATTCGCGAAAGTATTGATGCCGGTTTAGCGAATGCAAAGACCAAATGGCCTAAGGGAAAAAAGGAACAATGGGTTGCATTGCGCGGAGCAGGCGCACCGGGTAATTCTGATGTTATGTATGGAAGTATTTATGCAATTGCTCCCGAACAGGAAACTGTTGTGGGCTTGCAGGAAAAGTGGTTGCACATGTTAACCTTGCTGCAAAGTGTAGATGCCAAACCAACAGAAGCTACGTTAGGGAGTATAACAAAATTGAAGGAGGTATCAGCCGTACTTGGCGATAGACGGAATAAATTAGAGCAATGATCGGGGAATTGATCCCATAACGAAGCCCACTTAAAGTATCTCATTACGGGAACTTTAAGTGGACTTTATTTCTGATTGCAAAAAAATTATCAGTATTTTGATCAGGTAGAATAACTAGTTTGAGTTAACTACTTTTATTATATGGTATACAGCACCGCCTCTGGCTGTTTCTATTTTTCCGATTTCAGTTAATCCTTCTTGTGGTAAAACAACTTTTGGATCCCATGTAGGATATAGCGCTTCTTTAAGCGTGGAGTAGAGATCGTAAGAAACCGTGGTGACACCGATACTTGGACCAGATGGAGATAAAACTCTGGCATTGCCCCAGGCCACCTGCGAAACCTGCTTTTTATCCATCGAAGATTTTATAAACGGCCCCCAATGTTTTTTTTCCAGGTCAATCAAATTAGCAGGTTGAGTGGCATGGTGATAGACCATACTTACATAGTTAAAATCTTTTTCAGCAACTGCCGTAGCCGCTTGTTGCCAATCTTCAGCGCGTAGAAAAAAAGTACTTGTTACAGTGCTCATGGAATAGGTCTCCATTTTGTCAACTGTTACAGTTGGAAAAGAAGCGGTAATGGCAGCGGTACTCCACACATCTGCAATTTTGTCAATATCCTTGTAGGTATTGATGAACAGGAAATTAGATGTGTTTTCCATGTCATAGCCCCCTTGCTTTTCAAGTAAGGCCCAAAATGTTATGTTTCCTTTCGCAATTGCCTTCTTGGCAATTTCAGCCCAATAGGTAGTTTCTCTTTTAACAAATTCATCCCTCTTGTCGCCAGCTACTCTCCGATATTGATATACGGTGATACCTGGATCTGGTGGTGCCGCTGCAGTTGCAGTTTGCGCGAAGGTCATGGTTTGAAATCCAGTCAAGAGGAAGGATAATACGAGGAGGACCTTGGTCCCATGGTTTTTAGTTCTCATGTCTGTTTTTGTTTGGTAGGTAAGTTAATTCGGCCCCGATTTTCGGGGCGTTCAATTCTTCTGTTTAGCGGCCAGCGCAGTATACCGTCACCAGGTCTCACTCAATGGAACCAGCGGTAATTTTTCCATACGATTGGGTTTAGTTTTAAGTGGAGTATTGAATGAAGTTATAAAGTCAGTCACAAAATGAATCGTTCACAAGACAAGATTGAACGACAACTCCACTTCACTTTTAGTTTGATTACATCCAGCAAAAAATGACAGGCTTCACCGATTGCTTTGCAGAGGCTGGACTTTCAGATACTCCAATTTTAGAGAAATAATAGTACAAATGCAAGCCTTGATGAAGAAGTGCATTGGTATTTCATAACTTTATTTGATGACCCGATTGACCACTATTTTCTGCTGCTTCTTTTGGGCTATGGGTTATTGCCCCGGTCTTTTCTTTTTCTTCTTTGCCGGTTTTCTCTTCGTGTTTGAAACCGATTTAGTGATGGTTTGTCCATTAATAATCTGTCCGGGGTCTTTCACTTTGGCAAGAGAGTTTGCATAGGCCTCCTTTATAAGTTTTTTTATATACCCTTTTGGAAAATCTTCTTTGCGTTTTACAAGAATGTATCGGTACTGATTGCCTTGACCTAGTAATATTTTGTTGGGGTCAGAGATTTCAGAACCCCAGTAAAATCCAAAGTGAACATTGTGGCTGCTCCGTCCAACTGCGATTGAACAAAAAGTATGTCCAACTTTATCTGTTGGACTCCAGCCAAAAGCCACAGCATTGTAGTTGTCGTAAATCAATTCATTTGTTTTCGGATACAGGTCCCAAACAAATTCTCTCAGCCACCACACCCTTTCCTGAATGGCGGAAGGGAAGGGCTTTAGAAATTTGATTAAATTGCCAGTTTGTTCTTTGCTCATCAGCTTTGAATTTAAACAATGTAAAGTTGTTGGATGTATTGGTTCTTTTCAATTTTCATTCAATCTTTTTAGTTGCCATTGTGTTGCTACCCCTTCCTGCAAAAGGCCAGGTTCTTAGCATGTAATTATCATATTTCCCAAATTCAATTATTAAAATCTGTTTTCAGATTCTGGGGAGTATTGGGGGCTAAGACATTAGCAGTGCCGATTAGCCCAAGTCCAAGACTATTTTTATGTTCTCTCTTATTTGATCACTCACGTTGCTGTCCACTACTCCGATTTTTTTTACCAACCGTTTATTGTCAATCGCTCTAACTTGGTCAATCATTATATCACAGTTCTCTTTAAGCCCGAATTTCGATTTCTTTAAATGAACTCTCAATATTTCAGAGCCCAATTTTACATTTGTCGTGATTGGGCAGATTATTGTCGATGGATGCTCTTTATTAAGTAAGTCTGTCTGAACGACTATTACTGGTCTAATTTTACCGGTTTCGGTCCCCATCCTGGGATTTAAGTCAGCAATCCAGATTTCGAATTGGTTAACCTTCATCGTTCAGTTTTTCAAACTCAGCTAATACTTTCAATGAGTCCTCAGAGACTAACTTTGACTCTTTAATCAATTGTTTTGAAAGAAGTCTTCGCTTATGAAGTCTATTGTAGAACTCAATAGCCTCATTTATATATCTGTTCCTGTTCTTTTTAACTTTTGTAATGATTTTCTCAGTTTCAAAAAAAATGTCGTCTTCAAGCTTTAATGATAGATTTTTCATAGTATTACCTTTGCCCAAAGGTATATACTTATTAGATATACTCCAATATTTTGGCGGCCCACCGGCATGAACGCTAACAGTATGTGGGTTTGGCGATGTGGCGGGTTTTAGCTCTGCCAATTGGCGGATCAAACGAAGCAGGTCAGCCACCATTTGCTTGACAACTGTTATGTACTGCTTATTTTTTTGTCCATTGCGAACTTGCCGCAATTATATGTCCAGGCAGTATTTTGTTTGGGTCCGAAATTTCAGAACTCCAATAAAAGTCAAAGTGATTGTTGTGGCAATTCACTGTTTATTAAATACTGTTTCTATCGGAGCTCCTTTTGTCAAGGTTTGATAAACCACACAATATCTTTCAGTCAGCTTTGCAATACTCTGCATTTGTTCTTCTGTTGCATCACAATCCAAAATAAACGAAAGGCGAATTGCTTTAAAACCCACAGGCGCTTCTTTAGAAACTCCTAAAGTCCCGCGGAAATCTAAGTCGCCTTCTGCTTTAACAGTTCCATCCCTTACGTCAACTCCTATTGCAGTTGATACTGCCCGAAGTGTAACTCCTGCACACGCAACCAATGCCTCAAGAAGTAAATCACCAGAACAAGCAAGCATACCGTCTCCTCCGGTTGCAGGATGAAGTCCTGCCTCAACCAAAGCCCTGCCGGTGTCAACTTTGCAAGAGATGCCTTCCCCAATTTTTCCTTGTGCTTTAAGAGTTATGGCAGCAACAGCAGGTTGCTCACGATATTTTTCTTTAAGTGGGGCTTGCAGGTTTCTAAGTTCTTCTGAATTCATTTGCCTTGTCATTTTGGTTTACCTCATTGCTGTGTCGTTGCAGGGTTGCAGTGCAATTAAACTGTTTTCACTTTTTAAAAGGCCAATGCAAACCATCACATTATAAACGCAAGGTGTTGGTCTGCTGTCAAAGACTTCTTTGCATCTTTTTCGTTTCTGATGTAAAGCATAAATTCTTTCATTTGAATATTCTTAATTGAAATAATCCCTGGTGGAGAGTGTTTGCATGATCCTGATTTATTTTTGGTCGGTATGAAACATCCATCGGATACCGAATTTATCGTTCAGTGCTCCATAGGTGCCAAAAAATTGTTCTTTCAATGGGTCGGTAACATCAGCTCCTTCTGAAAGTTTGTCAAAATACAGTTTTAATTCCTGAAATGTTCCGCCACTTATGTATAGACAGACCATGTTACCGAGTATCGGGGTTTGCTCGGGTCTTAACCAGTCAGATGCAGAAATATTTATGTTACTGCTTTTTAGTTGTGCATTAATGACCTTGTCGTGCATTTCTGCCGGCATATAATCTTTCATGGCGGAATTACCCACTTTTGTAAGCGTTAACTCTCCGCCAAAACAAGATTTGTAAAATTCCATAGCAAGTTTGCAGTTGCCATTTAGTAAAAGATAGGTTGTAAGGGTTGTCATTTGAAGTTTATTTTGTTGCGTGTTCTTTCTTGTGCCTGCTTTAAGATCGTATAGTATCAATCCGTTTATCAGGTATGGCTGGCACCACCATAAGCGATAATATCTTTTCCGTTTTGGTTTTTCCGTTTAGTTTAACTCGGAAACCCACCGTCTTTGACAGTGGTAATGTACAGAAGAGCATTTAAACCCTTCTTTTTTCGTGCTACTGTTGATAGAAGAAGTCGGTCGGGGTTGCACCGAAGTTTCTACGAAGCTTTAACTGCTTTCTTTGACAACAGCTTTTTCAAATACGCTTTCTCTTCGGCAAAGTCATGTTCATGATTTCCTTGCTTAATTGGTCACGGATTTCACGCATTGTTTTTACAGCGTCAAAATTTTTCTCTTTTGCAATTATCATTAGTTGGGTAAAGTTAAATTCTTTTCAGCTTATAATAGCTGGAAATAATTGCAATGTTTTGTCAAGCCACACAAGTTACACTTTGGATTTTGTTCAAGGCAAATCGCATAGTTTCCTTGTTGTCCGTATGTCACGAAAACTATGTCAATGTAACGAATGGAGTATCCTGTTGCGGTTGCAATACTTCTTGCTTGAAAAACTGTCTTGAAGAATTGCTTTTCATTTTCTATTAAGCCAAGTCGTTGGAATATTCTAACTAAAACTCTGTCGGGTTTCATAACATTTAAACCGATGTCCATTAGGAAATGGTAAACTGTTACTTCACCTAAATAGTCAAAGCGGTATTGCAACTCTTCTTTAAGTAACAATAAATTTTCAAATGAAGCTGTCGGATTAAAGCTGTCAATGTAGGATTGAAATGAACCGTGTTGCTTAACTATACTTTCAATTGTCTTTGCGTTACTAATTGCCGCTGAAATTTTTCTCTCATTCTTAATCATTTTTTTGTCCGCATGAATTGCTGCTAAATTTCTGTCGTCAAAAAGCGAAACAGTTTTGTAGTCGGGTAAATGCTTGTTAATAATGTCAAGTTTATTCGTTACAGTTTCTGCTCTGAAGCCAGAATAAAATATGACTTCTTTAATAATTTGAAAATACTCATCGTCAGTTCGCCTACAAAATGTCAAGTTGCGAAACTCAGAAAACTTGTCGGCAAATGGTTTGTCTGAAAGTCCAGAATGTTGTTTCATTAAGGACTTCTCTGTTAGTGAAAATATGTCGTTGTAATCTATTTGCATTGTCTTAAAAACTGTTTGTTCAAAGCTCGTCAGGTCAAGTTAGCACTGCAGTTCAATCGGAGCGAAAGAATCGCAGATAACATATAATTATCCGCTACTAATGTAAAGCTAATAGCGTTAATCCACACTTTCTACCAAGTTTGCGCGGGTTTCTTCCGAAGCAGGGCCTACTCCAAATTCCTCATCATAAAATCGCGAACGTTCACACCCATAATCAGTTCGATTTCATTGCGGTTGAAGCCTTCCTTCTTTAGCGCTTCAACCATCAGTGGCAGTCCGGTAACATCAAAGTGGGCAGTAAGCGCCCCGTCAAAATCGCTGCCGAGCGCTACTTTGTCAACCCCGATTTTAGCGGCAACATATTTTATGCTTTTGGCTGTCGCGGTTGCATCAGTTCCGCATACTGCCGTTTCCCACAGGCCAATGCCAATCAAGCCGTTTCGTTTTCCGATTTCCAAAATATGTTCATCGGATAGATTGCGCTGGTTGTCGCACATGCTGCGCACTCCCGTATGTGAGACAAGTACGGTACTTTGTGTCACGGCAAAAATTTCATCAATGGTTTGTGTGGAAGAGTGGGCAAGGTCAATGATGATGTGCAGGCTGTCCATCTTTTTAATTAACTGTTTCCCTATTTTGGTGAGGCCGCCTTTGTCCGTGCCATGGGCGGAGCCGGCCCATTCATTATCAAAGAAATGGGCCAGGCCGATGTAGCGAACACCGGCCCTGTAAAATTCATCCAGATTATTCAGGTCGCCTTCCAGGCAGTGCGCTCCTTCGAGGCCAATCATGCCGGAGGTGATGTTCTTGTTTTGATTTCTTTCGGAAACAAAATTTTGCAAATCGGATTTTGATGTGATTACACGGAACTGCCCATCAGACTCTTTGGCGAAATCATGCAGTTGATTGATCTGGTGAAGAGCGCGGGTTTTTATGCTGAACCAGGAGGATGGCGGGCGCAGTTGGATAAAACTCAATAACCCAATTTGGTCTGTCTCGGCACTGTTGCGCTCGATATTAATTCCCCTCGGTGTTTTGCTTACAATCGTGAAAACCTGAAAGGCCATGTTGGCTTTTAGCAACCGCGGCAGGTCCTCATGTCCATAGTCATGTTCGGTAAAAAAATCCCTGTCCCACAAAAGCATGTCGCAGTGCAGGTCGGCAATGAAAGGCAATGAATCATAAAAGGGATTGGATGCCGTGGCCGTAGACTTCGTCACTTTGTTCATGGAAGTGTCAACGTATTTGGGGCCAAAAATGAAGAAGCCAATGGCAGCAAGTGCTAAAACACTGAGGACAGAGATTATGATTTTCTTTTTCATGGACGAAAATTAAGGAATTATTGATCAGGAGTCTTTGGACTCCTGTCATCACGAGTACTATAAATAGGCAAAGTAACATCAGTTAATTACTGGACTTACGCAAAATAATAAGACGTCTTTGCGAGCACCTGCGCTGGATTAGCGGGTTGAGCGAAGCCTGCCTGTCCGGTAGTAGTCCGGTAGGCAGGTGATCCCCTAAATTCGAAGCCCTGTTTTCAAGTTTGGGAGACTGCCCGCCCGGATGAACTCCAGTCAGACGGGCTTCGCCCCGCTCTCATCCCTCGCAGGTGCCAGCCAACCGGCAGGGAACCTACAGGCAGGTTCGCAGTGACGATGATGAGCAATTCTTAATGCCAGTCATTTCCTTCTTTTCAATGACAAAAGTCATTCTTTAACCTGATTACTGACATCAAGTGAGGTCAGGCTGGGAGGTACTTTCATGTTATAATTAAGCCTATCATGAAAGACAAAACATATATCAATACAGATGGCAACACCGCTGTAGCAAACGTGGCCTATGGGTTCTCTGAAGTGGCCGCCATTTATCCCATTACACCTTCTTCTGATATGGGTGAGCGGGCCGATGGATGGGCAGCAGAGGGCCGTAAAAATATCTTCGGTGAAATAGTAGATGTTACACAAATGCAATCAGAAGGGGGTGCGGCCGGGGCCATTCATGGCGCACTATCTGCGGGCGCTATGTCCAGCACATTCACGGCATCACAAGGTCTGATGTTGATGGTGCCCAACATGTTTAAGATCGCGGGTGAATTATTACCGGTGGTCTTCCACGTTTCAGCGCGATCATTAGCATGTCAGGCACTTTCCATTTTTGGTGACCACTCTGATGTAATGGCCACACGCGGAACAGGTTTTGCCATGCTCGCTTCCTCCAATGTGCAAGAAGCACAGGATATGGCGGTGATCTCGCATCTTTCAACACTCGAATCTAAAATTCCTTTTCTTCATTTCTTTGATGGCTTTCGGACCTCGCATTCGGTTCAGAAAATCATACCCATTAGCTATGAGGACATGCTAAGCATGGTCGACATGAAATTCGTAGAAGAATTTCGTGCACTTGCCTTAAAGCCAGAAGCACCAATATGTAAAGTGGGTGCCCAAAATCCGGATGTATATTTTCAGGGCAGGGAAACCGTAAACAAGTTTTATGATGTTTGTCCTTCTATTGTGAAAAAGTACATGAAATTGTTTGGCGAAAAAACAGGACGCACCTACAAATTGTATGAATACATTGGCGCACCCAATGCAGAAAAGATAATTATCGCCATTGGATCGGCTACGGAAACCATTGAAGAGACGATTAATTATCTAAGCAAGAAAGGTGAGAAGGTAGGCCTGCTTAAAGTAAGGCTTTACCGTCCGTTTGCACTGGAAGATTTCTTACACGAAATACCCAAGTCAGTTAAAAAGATTGCAGTGTTAGACCGAACGAAAGAACCAGGTTCCCTTGGGGAGCCTTTATACCTGGATGTGGTGGCAGCGTTAGCCAATCAACGACCCGGAATTCGCATTATCGGTGGACGATATGGGTTATCTTCAAAAGAATTTACTCCTTCAATGGTGAAGGCGGTCTACGATCACATGCAAAACGATGGTTGGCATAACTTTACTGTTGGTATTAACGATGATGTAACTAAAAAATCCATTACCGTTAAGGAAGATATTGATGCCGAACAAAAAGGAATTGTACGCTGTAAGTTCTGGGGTTACGGTTCGGACGGTACGGTAAGTGCCAACAAGAATGCCATTAAAATTATTGGTGACAGTACCGATCTTTTTGTTCAAGGCTACTTCCAGTATGATTCGAATAAGTCAGGAGGCTGGACAATCTCGCACTTGCGGTTTGGTAAAGAGAAAATTCAATCGGAATACCTGTTGAATAAAGTTGACTTTGTAGCCTTACACCGCGCACAATACATCGGTCAGTATGATATCCTCGAAGGCATTACAGAGGGAGGCACGTTTTTGATGAACTCCAGCCAGAAGCCGGAAAGTATTTTTAAGCTTTTTACTAAAGACATGCAGGAGACCATAAAGAAAAAGAAAGTTAAAGTGTTTGCTATTGATGCCTCCAAAATTGCCAAGAGCGTGGGTTTGGGTGGCAAGATCAGTTCGGTCATGCAGACGGCTTTCTTTAAAGTTTCAGGCGTATTGCCTGAGGCCGAAGCGATTCAGTTAATTAAGAAGTTTGTGCAAAAGCAATTTGCGCGGAAAGGTCCGGAAATTGTTGAGATGAACTGGAAAGCCATCGATGCATCCGCTGCCGCAGTGGTAGCAGTTCCAATACCCGAAGAGATGGAAAAATATGCTGAGATAACGGCCGTGGTGCCAGAAGGATCAGGTTGGTTTGCTGATAAAATCATTGATCCGATTCTTCGGTTAAAGGGAGATAGCATTCCTGTTTCGTACATGCCTGTTAATGGAGCAGTTCCTACGGGTACAAAACGGTTAGAATATAGAGGAGTGCCAGGCAACCCAGCCGTCTGGATTGATAAACTTCCATTTGTTAGTGAGCCCAACATTGCCGAGCCTTACCTTGAGTATCCGCCAAGCTGCTCCGGATGTGGAGAGGTACCGTATATACATTTAGCAACACAACTGTATGGTGATCGCATGATCATCGCTAACGCAACAGGCTGTACATCTATTTATGGTGGTACTTTCCCGTTAACACCCTATACCAAGGATAAAAATGGAAAGGGCCCAGCCTGGGCTAATTCACTTTTCGAAGATAATGCTGAATTTGGATTAGGCATGAGGCTGGCAGTGGATGCCAATCGCAAACAATTAAAAACCAATGCTAAAGCGTTATTACCTTTGCTTATCAATGCTCCATTACGAAATGCTCTTGCGAAAAGCCTTGATCTTTTCGATGCGGTGACGAAGGAGGCCAAGGACCACGCGGATTTACTTAAAGGCTTGTTGGACGAAGAACACAGGAGAAATTCCGGGAACAAAGAAGTCCGCATTCTGCTCGATAAAGTAGTTGAACTCAAAGATTATTTTGTTGATAAGAGTATTTGGATTCTGGGCGGGGACGGCTGGGCCTACGATATCGGCTTTGGTGGCTTGGATCATGTGATGGCTTCTAACCGTAATGTGAATATATTAGTGGTAGATACTGAAGTATATTCTAATACTGGTGGTCAGGCCTCGAAAGCAACACCTCGCGGTGCCGTAGCGAAGTTTGCCTCCGATGGAAAGAAACTGAGTAAAAAAAACCTGGGCTTGATGATGTCAACATATGGCAACGCTTATGTAGCATCCGTGAACATGGGTGTAGATCGCGAAAAAACTGCGCTGGCTTTTGTGGAAGCAGAAAAGCATAACGGCCCTTCCATTATCATCGCCTATTCACCTTGCATTGCACATGGCTATAATATGAGCCTTGCTAAGAAGCAATCAGAGAAAGCCACGAAGAGCGGGTACTGGCCCATGTATCGATTCAATCCGGACCTGCGCAAGCAAGAGCAGAATCCATTCTCTTGGGATGCCCCTGGTACCGATACGGCTTTCAAAGATTATATTGAGGAAGAAATACGTTACAAGACCCTCAATTTAACCAATCCGGAAGAAGCGGAACGACTCGCGAAGTTGGCCGTAACAGATAATGAGCAACGGTTCAAAGACATCAAACATTTATCGGAAATCTAAAAAAAAGGATATGAGTATCAATCTGTCAGCCACCTACGGTGGTTTAGCACTAAAAAATCCAATTGTCATTGGAGCCAGCAACATTGTTACCGATTCCACCAATCTTATTAAACTCGAACAAGCGGGTGCGGCTGCAATTGTATATAAATCATTATTTGAAGAGCAAATTGAATTGGAGTCCTATTCTCACGACTTGAAAATGGAAGCCTATCAAGGTTGGGATGCTGAGCATGATTCTTTTTTCCCTGCTGTGAAGCATGCTGGCCCAGCTGAGCATTTGCGTCAGCTAAAAGAAGCCAAGCGGACCCTTACTATTCCATTGATTGGAAGTTTGAACTGCGTCCATGATGAAACCTGGGTGCAATTTGCGCAGGAAATGGAATTAACCGGTATTGATGGTCTTGAGTTGAACTTTTATGCACATCAAAACAATTTTGAAACGGATAGCGCGAGTGTTGAGTCACATCAGGTTGAGACACTCAGAAAAGTAAGGAAGGCAGTTAAAATCCCGGTGTTTACTAAACTCAGTCCATTCTATTCAAATACGTTGAGGCTCATCAAAGAAATGGATACTGCGGGATGTAAAGGATTCGTATTATTTAACCGTCTCTTCCAGCCTGACATTGATATCGAAAAGGAAATACATCATTATCCGTATAATTTCAGCACCGAAAGTGATAACCGGCTGGCGTTACGATTTGCAGGACTGCTGTATAGTAAAGTTAATGCATCCATTATCAGTAATACGGGAATATTTTCAGGACATGATGTTATAAAAATGTTGCTGGCAGGAGCAGACGCTGTGCAGGTTGTAAGCACCATCTATAAGCGTGGTATTGGGTACATTGAAAGCATGCTGATTGAGATTGAGAAATGGATGGTGAATAAAAATTATACTTCCCTTGCTGATTTCAAGGGCAAACTCTCCAGTGAGAATATGATGGATCCCTTTGCTTACAAACGGGCGCAGTATGTGGATATCCTGATGAAATCGGATATGTTTTTGCAATATCATCCCAAGCGGGGCGAGCTGCCGCATGACCACTATGAAGACATTTAACCTAACCAATAAAACTAAGTAAAACAATTATGGCAAAGATCGGAATCTTCTTCGGCTCTACTGAAGGCAACACTGAAAGAGTCGTTACTCAAATCCAACAGGCACTCGGTGGCGAACCTGATGTAGTATTACACAATGTGAATTCGTCATCGGCTGATGATATGAAGCCATATCCTAACCTGATATTGGCTTGCCCCACCTGGGAGATTGGACAACTACAGGAAGACTGGGACGGCTTCATTGATGAATTGGGCGATGTTGATTATACAGGTAAGAAAATTGCCTTTGTTGGTTGCGGTGATGCAGATGGTTATCCAGATACCTATCAGGATGCCCTGGGAATAATTTACGATCGTATTAAGGATAAAGGAGCTACGTTTATCGGAGCCTGGCCAACGGAAGGCTATAACTTCGAGGCCTCCAAAGGAGTTGTCAATGGAAAATTTCTGGGATTAGCTATCGATGAAGACAACCAGAAAGATTTAACGGCAGGCCGAATAGAAAAATGGGTAGCTCAGTTAAAGAGTGAATTGTAATAGATGAAATGGCAGATATCCGGTTTAAAAAACCCATTATTCCGGTAAGTGAGCAGCTGAGAGATTATCTGCAAAACACGGCCCGGGAAATAGAAGTGCCAATTGGCTATCAGGATTTATTGCACTACAACAGTTCCATCGCATTATTCGATAAGAAAGGTACTGACACACTTTGGGAAACGCTTATCTACTCGGAATCCGACCGGCAGTTTATTCATGAGTCGCTTCGAAAAGTATATGCATTGCTCAAGGTGGGTGGCGACCTTTCGGTGATTAATCACCTTTACATTGATCGCGTTGATTATTGTTTATACGCCAATACCCATCCTGTGCGCATTCGCATTGTGAACAAACTCAATGATTTGTTTGATTATTTCTATATCAAACGGGCAGACGCATCCCGGATTTACGGAATGGAACTGGAGCATTTGCTGTCACCAAATAAAATAAACTATCTGGTGAAAGGAGAGACTTTTATCGAAGAGCATATCCAGGGCATTCCGGGTGATACGTTTATCCAACACTACTTAAAGGAAAATCATGATTTTAATCCGCTTCGGATTGCGAAGGAATTTGTAAAATTCAATGAAAGAAGTTTAGTGCAGCTTTTAGGCGACATGCGCAGGGATAATTTTATTGTGGAGATACTACCTGACTTTGATGAACTTCACTTCCGTCTTCGGGCGATTGATTTTGATCAGGAGTGCTATGAGGGAAGTTGCCGCATTTATATGCCCCAGTATTTTAAGGAGAACAACCCCATACTGAATCTGGGTTTTAAGAGCATGTCTCCGGTACTTGAATTGCAATATCAGAAAGAGGAACGAATGAGATTACATAACAGAGTGAAGGCCTCGCAACAGCAATTAAATCGTCTTTTATCTGCCATGATCAAAGACACCCTGTCTACGCCAGAACATGTGGCGCAATTGAAAGGAGAGTTGGCAAGCCTTTATCAGGATAATGCATTTTTATCGTGTGGCAGTATGGGAGAAATTGTACAGATGAGTTTGCAGATGTTGGAAAAATATCCTGTCAGAAAACGCCATAGACTAAAATACGTTGCTACATGATAGACACCTCGTCCCATATGGAACAACCAGGCCTGGTAATCTTTAAATCACCTGGGATGATGAAAGTAGCTATTCTGGGAAATACCGGATGTTCTGCTTGCCATAACAGTTTATGCATGCTAGGTAACAGCGAGGCCAAACAACTTGAAGTAAAAGTTGAAGATAATTTATTTGAAGTAGGTGAATCTGTCATTATAAAAATAAATTCATCTTCAGGATACAAAGGAGTTCTATGGCTTTATATGGTCCCCTTTCTATTAATGATGCTGATGTTGACAACTGCATTAATGCTAGGTTATACTGAAGTAATTGCCGGTGTATTATCTCTATTCATTTTAGCTCCTTATTATCTTATTCTGTTTGCATTTCAGAAAAGGCTGGCCATACAATGCCGCATGAGCATTATAAAGAAATGAATCCTATCATACTATATACGATCATTAGTTTAACGGGAATTGGGATACTTGCAGCGGTCGTCATCTTTTTTGTGTCGAAGAAATTTGCTGTTCAAGAGGATTCTCGTGTAAGCGAGGTAGAACAAGTACTTCCGAGCACAAATTGTGGCGGTTGCGGGCAGCCGGGTTGCCATGCTTTTGCATTAGCAGTAGTGAATGCAGGCGATCTCTCGAGTTTACATTGCCCTGTTGGAGGCAATGCCGTGATGAAACAAGTTGCTGATATTCTGGGAATCAAAGCAGTGGAAAAGGATCCCTACATTGCCATTGTGCGATGTTCAGGTTCGTTTGAGGTTAGAAAGAAAACAAACATATACGATGGCACAGATTCTTGCAAAATTGCAGCAAGCTTGTATAGTGGCGATACCGGTTGTGCCTATGGTTGTGTAGGGCTTGGCGATTGTGTGGAAGTGTGTGACTTCGAAGCCATGTATATGGATGAGAAAACGGGCTTGCCTGTCGTCATCGAGGATAAGTGCACTGCCTGTAACGCTTGTGTCAAAGAATGCCCCAAAGATATTTTAGAGCTATGGCCAAAGGGAAAGAAAAATCAACGCATATATGTAGCGTGCCTAAATGAAGAAAAAGGTGGCACTGCGCGCAAAGAATGTGCAGTGGCATGTTCCGGATGTGCTAAATGTGCTGAGGCCTGTCGGTATGATGCAATTACAATTGACAACTACCTGGCCGTCATTGATCCGGAAAAATGCAAGTTATGTATGGAATGTGTGGACATCTGCGATGCCCATAATATTATCACTGCCAACATTACACCCGAGAAATTACAACAGGGTCATGATCAACGGCTAAAACACGAGGAGCGGGATCGAAAGAAAAAAGAAGCAGAAAAGTTACTGGCACAGCAAAATGGCAACGAGACTTCACAACAAGCGTAAGACTTTTAAAACAGGAGGTGTACACCCCGCTGATCGTAAAATATCCGCGCAGGTTCCGATTGTGCCATTGGCTTTACCGAAGATGGTGACTATACCCATTATGCAACATATTGGAGCGCCCGCTAAGATTGTAGTACAACGGGGTGATACTGTAAAAGTAGGACAGATAATCGCACGCCATGAAGGTTTTATTTCATCCAATATTCATTCTTCAGTATCTGGACGAGTAGGCGTGATTGAAGAGGTAATGGATAGTACGGGGTTCAAACATACTGCAATTTCAATCCGTGTGAAGGGCGATGAATGGGAGGAAAACATTGATCGTACCGATGCCCTGATTAAAGAAATTAAGCTGACCCCAAAAGAAATTGTAACGCGTATCATGGAAGCAGGTGTAGTGGGCATGGGGGGCGCTGCTTTTCCATCGCACGTTAAGCTCAGTGTACCTGAGGGCAAGCACATAGATTACCTTCTTGTTAATGGAGTAGAATGTGAGCCTTACCTCACTTCTGATCATCGACTGATGGTTGAAAAACCAAAAGAGATTGTTGTTGGAGTAAAAATTCTAATGAAAGCGTTAGGTGTTGAAAAAGCAATCATTGGAATAGAAGATAATAAACGTGATGCCATTGCAATCTTTAAGGATATTCTGGAAGATGAAACTGGAATATCGGTCGAATCGTTGGAAGTCCAATATCCTCAAGGAGGGGAAAAGCAATTAATCCAGGCGTTGTTGAACAGAGAAGTTCCATCTGGAGGATTGCCTTTCGATGTAGGAGTAATTGTGCATAATGTTGGTACGACCTATGCCGTCTATCAGGCTGTTCAAAAAAATAAACCTTTACTTGATCGCATTGTAACCGTAACAGGAAAATCAGTAAAACAGCCGTCTAATTTTTTAGTGCGTATCGGAACTCCGGTAATTGACCTACTGGTTGCGGCTGGCGGTGTGCCAGAGGATACCGGTAAAATTGTAAGTGGCGGACCGATGATGGGCAAAGCAATCGCTGATTTGGAGGTGCCTATTGCCAAAGGTACCTCGGGAATTTTGTTGATACCTAAAGATGAATCCCTCCGGGCAGAGGTATATAATTGCGTACACTGTGGCAAATGTATTGAAGCTTGTCCAATGGGGCTTGAGCCGTATAGACTTCTACTTCTATCAAAGAATGGAAATGAAGCGAAGGCTAAAGAAGCGTATATTCTGGATTGTATTGAGTGCGGGTCATGCTCATTTGTGTGCCCTTCCAACAGACCTGTACTGGATTATATCCGGCTTGGAAAAACAGAATTAAAAAAAGCCAGTAAGCCATGAGGGTAGGATTACTCACTGTTTCGCCATCACCGCATATTCACACCGAGCTTACTGTTCCGCAAATTATGAGGGGCGTAATTATAGCTATGGTTCCTGCTTTTCTATTCTCCGTGTATAATTTTGGTATTGGCGCAATCTATGTTACGTTGTTGGCGATAGTATTTTGCGTGAGTACCGAATACCTGATTGCACGTTATCTCCTGAGCCAAAATAACACGATTTATGATGGATCGGCAGTCATCACTGGCATACTACTGGCCTTTAATGTTCCAAGTAATCTACCATGGCATATCATACTGATTGGCAGTGTAGTATCTATTGGTATTGGTAAAATGAGTTTTGGTGGGTTAGGCAACAATCCATTCAACCCGGCTTTAGTGGGCCGTGTATTTTTATTACTCTCTTTTCCGGTGCAAATGACTTCCTGGCCCACAAAAGGGGCAATATTCTCATTAGATGCCGTCACGGGTGCCACACCGTTGGGCCTATTGAAAGACGGGCTGCGTGCGGATGAAAGTGTTGATGCACTGATGGCCCAAATGCCTTCGTATTTCGATTTCTTTTTTGGGTTACAAGGTGGTAGCCTGGGTGAGATGTCTGCATGTGCTCTTTTGCTTGGCCTGATGTATATGCTTTACAAAAAAATTGTCACATGGCATATTCCAGTTTCGATGGTCTTATCGGTGTTTGTTATGACGGGAATATTCTGGTTACTCGACCCTGCTAAGTATGCCAATCCACTCTTTCATGTGTTAACAGGAGGTGTAATGCTGGGTGCTGTGTTTATGGCTACCGACTATGTTACCTCGCCCTTTACACATCGTGGGATGATTGTATTTGGTGTTGGCATTGGTTTGCTTACTGTGGTGATCCGTTTGTTTGGCAGCTATCCCGAAGGCGTTTCATTTGCTATTCTAATCATGAATGCATTTGTGCCGTTAATTAACCGCTTTGCAAAAGAGCCCCGGTATGGAAGTAACACAGTAAAAAATAGTATAGTGACAGCAAAATAGCCATGGCCGCCAATAAATCATCTTTCCTTAATTTATTATTGACATTGGGCATCATCACGTTGGTGGCTTCACTGTCGTTGGGATATGTATACCAATGGACGAAAGAGCCGATAGCACAGGCCCAAATGGCAAAACAATTGAGAGCGATTGAATCAGTTGTTCAGGGGTATCATAATAATCCGGTGTTGGAGATGTACAAATTGGCTACTCCGGATGGTAAAGACAGTTTGGAATTTTTTCCTGCTAAAGTGAATGGTGAGCTAATAGGTGTTGCCGTGAAAACAAAATCATCGAAAGGCTATAGTGGCAATATTTGGTTGATGGTGGGCTTCAACATGAAAGGCGAGATTCTAAATATTTTTGTGATTGATCACAAAGAGACACCTGGCTTGGGGTCTAAAATGACAACGCCCGCTTTTCTAAAACAATTTCTCGGTATTAATCCAAACCAATTGAATTTGAAAGTTAAAAAAGACGGAGGTGATGTAGATGCGATCACCGGAGCGACCATCAGTTCACGGGCTTTTACAGAAGCCATTCAAATTGCTTACGACACCTTTAAATCATCGGAAGTGTATGGCACAATCAATTAGTACGAAAGAAAATTTCCTGAATGGTATCATTAAGGAAAACCCGGTGTTTGTGTTGCTTCTCGGTTGCTGCCCAACATTAGGTGTGACTTCATCTGCAATAAACGGCCTGGGAATGGGTGCTGCCACCGCTTTTGTGTTGGTCATGTCAAACCTGGCAATATCTCTTGTTAAAAACCTAATTCCTGGCAAAGTTCGAATACCGGCTTTCATTGTAATTATTGCTGCCTTTGTAACGGTGGTAGAACTCTTGATGGCTGCCTACACCCCTGCGTTGAATGAACAACTAGGCATATTTATTCCGCTCATTGTGGTCAATTGCATTGTACTGGGACGGGCAGAGGCATTTGCTTCACGCAATACTCTTGGTGCCAGTATACTCGATGGCCTTGGTATGGGTGTTGGTTTTACGATAGCACTTTTATTACTAGGTACGATCCGGGAACTTTTTGGCAATCTTTCTTTATTTGGTTACAAAATCGTGGAAGCAGATGGCATACTGGTTTTCATTTTAGCACCTGGAGCCTTCATAACCTTGGGCTTTATTATTGCTACTATGAAGTGGATAAAAAGCAGAAAAAATTCTTCAACACATTAACATAACTTTATGCAATACCTCATTATTATTATCTCAACCATCTTCATCAATAATATTGTACTGGCCAAATTTTTAGGTATTTGTCCTTTCTTAGGGGTTTCAAAAAATAGTTCTACTGCTGTTGGGATGGGTGGGGCTGTGGTTTTTGTCATGACGCTTTCCACCATTATGACTTACCTTGTGCAGCATTATATTCTGGTGCCATTGGGTATAGCTTACATGCAGACCGTCACCTATATTTTGGTCATTGCCTTCCTGGTTCAGGTAGTTGAAATTATTCTTAAAAAAGTAAGTCCTGACCTTTATCAGGCACTTGGGATCTATCTTCCATTGATTACTACCAACTGTACTATTTTAGGGGTAGCCATTTTAGTCATTCAAAACAATTTCAATTTGTTGCAGAGTGTCGTGTTTGCTATTGGTAACTCTCTGGGTTTCACACTAGCGATTGCTTTGTTCTCCAGCATTCGCGAACAACTTGACAATGCTGACCTTCCGGAATACATGGAGGGTATACCCGCAGCCCTGATCACTGCGAGTATTTTGTCTATGGCCTTTATGGGTTTTGCGGGGCTGGTGCAATAATAGCACTAGCTGTTGATCTGACTTATGTCAATAAATTTATCTTCGATTAGTTATCCCACTACTCTCTGAACGTAGTTATAGACCACACTCAAAAATCCAATCATCACAATGCCGAGAAAGCAAATGGAGATTGCAGTCTTTTCATACCACGAAGAGTAGAGGGTGGGGATAGGTGTCTCACTCTTATTAATAAACATAGCTTTCACCACCAACAGATAATAATAGAGCGATACCGTGGCATTGATCACAGCAATGAAAACCAATATGTACATTCCTTTGGCTGCTGCAGCCGTAAATAGAAAGAATTTGCCAAAGAAGCCGGCTAATGGTGGAATGCCTGCCAATGAAAACAATGCTAGTAACAGGACGAGACTTAATCTTGGATTGGTTGAATAAAACCCATTGAAATCATCCATGTTCTCTTTGCCGGTGGCGTTCACCACTATCGACAATACACCAAACACGGCCAGGTTTGATAATGAGTAAATAAGCATGAAGTAAACAACTGTTGTCATACCCAACGAATCACTATTCACAAAGCTAAGCATCATGAACCCCGCCTGTGTGATGGAAGAGAAAGCCATAAATCGTTTTAGATTTTTCTGCCGCAACGCAAAGAGATTACCAACAACCATCGTAGTGATGGATAAGAAGTACGCAGTTAAGGTCCAAACTTTCGGTTGGTGACCAAACACGCGATATAAAACCAACATGAGGGTAAATAGAGCAGCTCCTTTAGATACAACGGAGAAATAGGAAGTAATGGGAAGCGGGGCACCTTCGTACACATCGGCAGTCCACAAATGGAAGGGTACTAGTGAAAGTTTAAAACCCAATCCTGCGATAAAGAAAACCAGTGCAAGTATAGATACTGGGCTGATATCGCTTAATGATGCTATCTCCGAAAAATGAAGTGTTCCATAAACGCCATACATTAAAGAAAGTCCGAACAACAGAACGGCTGAGGATACCGCAGAGGACATCAATAATTTAATACCGGCTTCTGCAGAGCGTCTAATTCCTTTGTCGAAGGCAGCTAAAATCGTGAGCGGAAGTGTGGCCAGCTCAAGTCCTAAATATAGCATGAGGAAATCACCGGCAGAGATCATAAAGTACATTCCCATCAGTGTGGAGAAAATGAGCAAATAGAATGCACCCGTTTTGGATTTGTTTTCTGTCTTGTTTAGCCAGCCGGTCGATTGCAATAAAATAATCAGGGTTGAGATATTTAAAATATTCTTTAGCAGCAAACGCAGCTCATCTTGAATGTACATACTGCCAAAGAGATTAGCGTTTGTAGAAGGAAGCCATCCAATGACGGTAATTATTGCAAAAAAGAAGATTGTAAAGTTAATGACCGACCGCTTATTTTCTTTCTCTGACAAATCAGCAATAAGTTGATACAAGATCATAATGGTCAGTAAAACTTCCAGACGCATTGTTGATAGTGCGGACCAGTTCATTATAGGTTCGTTAAATTTTGAAGCATGTGTGCCAGTGGCTCACGAACGAGATCAGATAACCAAAAAGGAGTTAAACCAATGATTGCAATCGCGGTGACTAACGTAACCGTGCTAAGCTTTTCAAACCATTGTGCATCGTTGAGTTCGAGGTAATGGTTATTGGTGATTGGGCCTAGCAGAAGGATACCAACCACTCTTAAAATGTAAACGGCTGTGATCACAATCGATGAACATGCCACGATGGTTGCTACCCGATGAAACGTATCCGTGTGCTGGAATGATCCAACAAAAATGGTCATCTCGGCTACGAAGCCGCTCAATCCGGGTAGACCTAAGGATGCCAAACCAGCAATCACATAAATAACTGACAAGAAAGGAATCACCTTCATTAATCCACCCATCTCATTGATCATGCGGGTATGTGTTCGTCCGTAAATCATGCCGATCAAGGCAAAGAAGAGAGCGGTCATCAGGCCATGTGAGATCATTTGTAAAATTGCACCAGTTGTTGCGGTTTCATTCATCATCAATAAGGCAAACAACACCAACCCACAGTGACTAACAGAAGAGTAGGCATTGATATACTTCAAATCTTTTTGCCAGATAGCACCAAAGGCACCATACACCACGCTGATGGCAGTGAGAAGAATGAATATCCAGGCAAGTGAATGTGCTGCTTCGGGTAACAGATACATCGCTACACGAAAACAACCATAACCACCTAGCTTCATCAGTACGCCAGCATGCAGCATAGAAACGGCAGTAGGAGCGGAGGCGTGGCCATCAGGTGACCAGGTATGGAATGGAAAGAGTGCTCCGAGTACCCCAAAACCAATGAACGTAAATGGAAAGAAAAACAATTGAGCCGAACGCGGAATATGGACCTTAGCAATTTCAGTAAGATCAAATGTAAGCCGGCCACCGTCAGGCGCTGAATTGAAATATATTCCGAGTAATCCGACCAATAATAAAGCCGATCCTCCCATCAGCATCAGCGTAAGCTTCATCGCTGAATACTCTTTCGGTCCACTGCCCCAGATGCCTATGAGCAGGTACATCGGGATCACTGCCATTTCATAAAAAAGAAACATGGTGAATAGATCGAGCGAAATGAAAAATCCGAATACTCCACTGGCCAGGATGATGAGGGAAATGAAAAATTCTTTCGTGAGGTGCTCCATTTGCCAGGAGGCAAATATACCTGCGAAGGTGACGATAGCTGTTAACACAATCATCGAAACGGAAATGCCATCCACGCCAAATTTTAATTGGATGTTGAAGGTTTCGTACCACATGGTAGTCGACACAAAGAGCATGTCATCCGTATTACCCGAATTGCGTTCCCGGTAAAAGAGGAAAAGCATCGCGAAAGCAAATAACAACTGTGCGCTCATACCGATGGCGGAAACCAGCCTCACCTGTTTCGTGCCTTTCGCCAAAGCGATACCGGTCAATGTAAGCAACGGGATGAGCAATAATATAAGTAGTGGGTTCATGCTCGCTAGTTTAAGTACAAGATCAATAACACCAGTAATAAAGCACCGGAAGTAAAATACCAGATATACCACTGCACATGCCCTGATTGCATTCTTTTAATAATACCGGAAAAGTATACTGTCGTGTTTCCGATTAGATTCATAGTACCATCTACAATATGACGATCGAACCAGGCAACTGGTCGTGAGATAAATTGGAAGATGATGTTATGGGTTATGAAAAGATATACTTCATCGATATAGAATTTGTGATAAATAAAAGTATAGACACCACTCATACTATTCGCGATGGATTCCGGTTTTGAATTTTTGCGGAAATAAAGTGTGGCCGAGATGAGGATACCGGCAATTGCCACTGCTACAGAAGGCACGGCAATCATTGCATGAAACTCAGTGTGCAAAGGAAGACCGTCAGAAGTGACCAGATTATGAAAAGGAACGAATCCGGAAAAAGCAGAAGCAGCTGCGAGTATGATCAACGGTATAGTCATGGTAAAAGGCGACTCATGTGGCGTGTGGTGATATTCTCGATTACTGTTCCAGAAAATGTTAAAATACAAGCGGAACATGTAAAAGGCGGTCAGGCCAGCTACAAGCCATTGAACTGCAAACACAAGCTTATTATGCTCATAAGCGGCCACCAGTATTTCGTCTTTACTGAAAAATCCGGATAGTGGTGGGATGCCGGCAATGGTCAGGCATGCAATTAAAAAAGTAACGTGGGTGATTGGCATATATTTTTTCAATCCACCCATGTCTGTCATCAGGTTGCTGTGTACCGCATGAATTACTGAGCCTGCACCAAGGAATAACAACGCCTTGAAGAATGCATGAGTAAATAGATGAAACAGAGAAGCCATGTAGCCCAGGCCTTCCGTTCCATATCCGGATACTCCGAGTGCTACCATCATATAACCAATCTGTGAGAGCGTTGAAAAGGCCAACACTCGTTTGATGTCAAGTTGCGAGCAGGCTATTATTGCTGCGAAGAGCGAGGTGAAACTTCCCACATACATAATCACATCAAGTGAATCAGGAGAGGTGAAGTGATAGATCGGAAATAACCTCGCGACCAGATAAACACCAGCTACTACCATGGTGGCGGCATGGATTAAAGCCGAAACTGGAGTTGGGCCCTCCATGGCATCGGGCAACCAGATATGCAACGGAAACATAGCCGATTTGCCTGCACCGCCCATGAAGATAAGCAGCATCGCCCAGGTAGTAATAGACATTCCCAGATAGATAGTAGTAGTCGGTTGGGCAATAGCTGGCCCATCTACCGATGTAAGTAAATTAAAATCAAAGGTGTTGGTATAAAAGGAAAGAATGAGAATACCAATCAAAAATCCCAGGTCAGCGAAACGTGTAACAATGAAAGCTTTCTTAGCAGCAGCCACAGCCGAAGGTCGTTCATAATAATATCCGATCAGCAAGTAAGAGGATACGCCCACCAATTCCCAAAAAATATACATCTCGAATATATTGGTGGCGACCACTAAGCCCAACATTGAAAAAGTAAATAGAGAAAGAAATGAATAGTAGCGGGCAAACCCTACTTCGCCTTTCATGTAGCCCAAACTATAGATATGCACCATTAAAGAAACTGTTGTGATAACTACCAGCATCATTACGGAAAGTGGATCGAGTAATATGCCCAGATGAATAATAAGTTTATCCGTGAGTGGCAACCAAAGAAATTGAAAGGCTTCGATGGCCTGATAGGCTTCACCCGTTTTATTTGTAAAATAATTAAATGCCGTAAAGTAAGATAAGACGGTAATAACGAATATTCCTGTTGTTCCCAACATTCCGGAAAACTCGGGCTTTATTTTATTCCCCAACAATCCAATGAATAGAAAAAGAATAAAGGGGAGAAGCAGAATCAGGAGTGTATACGAATAGTCCATGTTGATCAGTATTTGAGTTCGTCTACATCGTCCACATTAACCGTTGCAAATTGCCTGTAGATATTAATGATTAATGCTATGGCAATGGCCGCTTCGGCTGCGGCAATGGCCATCACAATCAAAGCAAAAAAATGTCCTTCCAGCCTATGGGGAAATAGATAATGGTTGAAGGCTACAAAGTTAATGTTCACTGCATTCAACATTAACTCAACGCCCATCAGCATTGAGATCAGGTTTCTACGGATGATGACTCCCAATAATCCAACAAAGAAAACAATGGTGCTAAGTACAATCATATAATCGAGTGGTATTTCAGCTTGCAAGTTCATGTGTTGTGTTTACGCGCTATAAAAATGGATCCCACTAGTGCGGCCAACAACAAAATACTAATGACTTCGAATGGCAAGGCATAACCATGTACTTGGGTGTCTAACAACTGAATGCCAATGGTGCGCATGTCGGTGTCAATGGCTGTTTCTTTGGTAGGATGAAAAGTATACTGTAAAATTGTGATCGCTGCCAGGACAATACCTCCAACAGCCGTGATTACGCCCGCCACTAAGTGACTCATTTTTGGAGGATCCAATTTACTGTTGATCTGACTTGTTAACAGGATAGAAAATATGATGAGTACGACAATACCACCAGCATATAGTATTAACTGTACCGCTGCCAGAAACTGAAAGTTCATCATGTAGTATAAACCTGCCATGGCGACCAGCACAAACAGTAAAAAGATGGCAGCACGCAAAATTCTCCTGCTTGTAACCGAGAGAACAGAGAAGACCACGATGCTCGCAGCTAAAATGAAAAATATAATTTTGGGGCCCGTCATTCTTTCTCAACTTTAGAAGATCCTGGTTTATTTAACACCTTGATAAGCTTACTCCGATCAAAAACGGCATGTTCAAACTTCTGATCGAATTTAATGGCAAAGGCATCGCAGGAGGGAACGCATAATCCACAAAAGGAACAGGTATCAAGGTGATACACGTATTTATCCAATATTTTTTTGCTGCGGCCATCCGCTCCTTCCACTTTTTTATAGATAATCTCAATCGAGCCATTGGGGCATTTTCTAGCACAGGTGTTGCACACATCGCAGGAATGATGATTATTCTCATCGTGAATGAGCACTAATTCTCCTTTAAAGTTGTCGAACATTTTAAGTGTGGCACGGTTCTCCGGGTATTGTTGTGTTACAATAGAGCTTGGTCTTACGAAATAGGACCCTGTTACCTTCATGCCGCGCACCAGTGAGGTTACCCCATCATAGATTTCATAAAAGTAATGGCCAACTTCTTTTATTGTTTTTAAAAATGCCATTGCATAAGGGTTAAGAATGCGATGAGAATTAAATTCATCAGGTTGATCGGTAATAAATATTTCCATTCCAATGCCAACAGCTGATCAATACGTAGCCGTGGGAAAGTCCACTTGAACCACATCATCACATAGATGATAAAGGCCGTCTTGCCAAAGAACCAAAACACGGGTGGTATGAAATCCATAACACGGTTAAATCCATGCCACTGAAAGAGATGGAAGGGAAGCCATCCACCTAAAAACATGGTGGTAGCGATGGCTGCGATGATGAACATGTTCATGTATTCAGCCAAAAAGAAGAACGCGAACTTAATACCGGAATATTCAGTATGAAATCCTGCCGTTAGTTCTGATTCTGCTTCTGCCAAATCAAAAGGTCCACGGTTGGTTTCGGCTGTGCCGGCAATGAGGTAAACAACAAAGGCAATGAATGCGGGAATGTGTCCTTTAAAAAGCCACCAGCCATCTTGTTGAGAGGCGATGATTTCTGAAAATTGCATGGAGCCGGCAAAGGTGATGATGCACAAGAGTGCGAGGCCGACAGACAATTCGTAGCTAATCACTTGTGCGCCACTTCTCATGGCACCAATCACGGAGTATTTACTATTACTGGCCCATCCGGCTAGTAATATTCCAATGACGCCCATAGAAGAGATGGCGAGAATGTAAAGCACACCTATGTTTAAATCGATCGCTTGCAGGCCTTTGGCAAAAGGGATAGAGCCGATAGCCATAATGGACGCCACGATGACAATGAAAGGAGCAATGTTGAATAGAAAATTGTCAGCATTACGGATGAAGATTAATTCTTTCAATAACAACTTGATCAAATCAGCGATGGTTTGAAATATGCCCATCGGGCCAACCCGGTTTGGGCCCATGCGATTTTGCATCCGCGCACAAATTTTTCTCTCAGCATACACCAGATACAAACCTAGTACAGCATAGAAAAGCAACAGCGCTACTCCCAATGACATCATCATAATCAACCCTGACCAAAATGGAGAAAAAGTTTCATTCAGGTAGTTGGTAATCGAGTCGATGAAAGAAGTGAAGTCGTACATAAATTATTATCGGTCTATATCAGGGATTACCAAATCTAACGAACCGCTAATCGCTACAAGGTCAGCAATCTTGTGCCCCGCTGCGAGTTTATTGATCACAAACAAGTTTGAAAAATTAGGCGTACGGAATTTAATACGGGCAGGTGAAGGGGCTCCATCGCTCACGATGTAAACGCCTAATTCACCGCGGGCTGTCTCTACTCGTTGATAGAATTCTCCTTTTGGAGGTTTTATTGCTTTTAATTCAAGCATGATAGAACCTTGTGGAATGTTGTCGACCAGTTGTTCCAAAATATTCAGTGACTCCCACATTTCTGCAATCCGAACCAGGTAGCGCGAATAAGTATCTCCAGCGGTGAATGTACTCTCGTTAAACTTCACAAAAGGATAAGCGCTGTACGGAGCAATCTTTCGAATATCGCAATGAAAGCCGGAGCCACGCCCACTGGGCCCGGTTACACCATAGTCAATTGCCATCTCCTTACTCATGATGCCAATGCCCTGGGTACGTTCACGGAAGATGATGTTTCCTGTAAGCAACTGATCGTATTCAGGAAGTTTTTTTCTGAAGTAGGTGATGAATTCTTTAATTCTCTTTTGAAAATTGGGATGCACATCAGCTATTAAGCCACCGGGGGTAATGAAACTTTGTGTCAGTCTACTACCCGTTGTCTCTTCGAAAATATCGAGTATTTTCTCCCGATCGCGCAAGCCATAGAAGAAGGTAGTGAGCGCACCCAGGTCCATACCAAAGGCACACCACCACAGTTGATGTGATGCTATGCGGGTGAGTTCAGCGAAGATGGTGCGGATGTATTTTACCCGATCACTGACTTCCACCTGCATAGCATTTTCTACACACAAAGCAACGGCTTCGTTGTTGATATGAGCAGACAGATAGTCCATTCGATCGGTGAGGTGGATAATTTGAGGATAGGTGAGTTGTTCACACATCTTTTCAATTCCCCGATGGATGTATCCGCAATGAGGTATGATATATTTTACCTTCTCACCTTGTAAACACGTTTCAAAACGCAACACGCCATGAGTAGATGGGTGCTGTGGACCCATGTTGATCACGTATTCTTCTTTTTCCTGCAAGTCTATATCGAGTACCGTTTCTTCCATGGCTTAACGTTCAAGAGTAAACGCATCTTTGTAGTCTTTGCGCAACGGATATCCAACCCAGTCATCATCCAGAAATAGTCTTCGTAGATCCGGATGATTTTCAAAACGAATTCCTAACAGGTCGAATACTTCACGTTCGTAATATTCAGCGGCACGCCAAATATCACTGACAGTTGGAGTAATCGGATTGACTTTGTCAATAAGAATAGTCCTCAACACTACTGCATGATGAAACTCAGATGATGTGAGGTGATAGACCACGTGAAATCCATCTTTGCGATCAGTTCCAGTGAGGCAGAACAAATAGTCCATTTTAGTGGAAGGATTTTCTTTCAATGACTTCATCACTTCATGAAACTTTTCGACCGGTAGGATCAAGTCCGGATATTGCTTACTGACTCCTGGTTTTACGCCTGGTACCCAGGAAGTGATCAAGGTGTTGAGTTCTTCGGTTTGCATTCTCCTTCTGTTAAAGGTTCCTGGGTTTGTGTTGGCTCGTGATACCTGGATTTATCTTCGGTTGAAGTATCCAGATGAGCGCTTGCGACTTCTTCTTTCTCACCAATGGTCTTCATTTGTATTTTTCGCTGCAGTTGCATCACTCCATATAATAAAGCCTCCGGCCTGGGAGGACAACCAGGGATGTATACATCAACAGGAATGACCTGATCCACGCCTCGCACCACTGAGTATGAATTATAATAGAAGGGCCCTCCAGATACAGCGCACGCGCCCATGGCAATTACATATTTCGGATCCGCCATTTGATCATACAATCTTTTTAAAACTGGAGCCATCTTGCGGACAATTGTTCCGGCTACTACAATAACATCCGCCTGTCGGGGTGATGCACGGTACACTTCAATGCCAAACCGCGCAAAGTCATGACGCGGAGCACCTGTTGCCATCATTTCTATACCACAGCAACTGGTCGCAAAGGTTAATGGCCATACAGAGTTGGAGCGGCCCCAGTTAATAATAGAGTCGAGGGTAGATACAATGACAGGGCTGCGAGATCTTCTCAGCTCCTCCAGCGTTTCGTTGTCGTTGAAGTCTTCGTAGGGCATGGATTTAATGTCTACTCCCATGTCAGTGCTTTTTTCTTCCAGGCGTAGAGCAAGCCTAAACCCAGAACGGTGAAGAAGATGAAGATTTCAATAAAAGCGTTAAGGCCTACTTCACGCATCACGACAGCCCATGGATAGATGAAGACAGTTTCTACATCGAAGATCAGGTAGATGATAGCGAATAAATAATAGCCCACATGAAATTGAATCCAGGTGGGGCCTTCTGTTGGAATGCCACATTCATAGGGTTCGGATTTCACCGCGGTGGGTGTTTTTGGTGCAGCGTAATAGGCAAAGATGATGGCGCCTCCCACTAAAATTGCTGCTGTAATAAAAAAGGTGAGTAACTGGTAACTTTCCATAAGAAATCAGGACAATGTGCTTTGTGTCCCTAACGTGTTAAAGTAACCGACTATAGAATCAAGCGATTATGATTTAACTTATAGAATAAAATGACTTTTGTCAGGCTTATTATGAATCCAAATGTTTTGGATAGACAGTGATCTCAGGTTGTTTAATAGATAGTCTTTAGTATAGATGACCTGTTTATTTGCGCATTTAAATGTCAGGGCTTGAATTAATTTTTTACCGCATTTACTAATTCATCAATCGCAGTTGTTACCTGAAGGTCGCACCTGCCGCCTTGCTGCTTTGCCTCTTGCAAAATCAGTTGCGATTCCTTGTGCCAGCTTTGGGGAATCTGTTTACCGTTTATAAACCCGATGGCGTCAATCCCGACTTGGGCAATCCTGGCTAAATTTTCTGAAAGAATTTCTGCTTCCTGTAATGTTGGTGATTGCTGGATGAGCTTTAAAAATTCGGAATGGTTCCCTTTCCATAGCAACAGGTGATCAAGAATATTTTTCTCTAACGTCTTGTCTTTGGATTTTACATACTGAGAAACGTGTTTGCGAAACTCACGCGCTACTCTTTGATCAGGAGTAGCCACATCGGCAAGTTTGGTATACGGTGAAAACACGGTGTACATCGTGTCGCCTTGATTGCGTTGATAAATTTTTAGTGGTTCAATCACATCCACTAAAACCTCAAGAGCTTCTGTATTATAACCATTGGCTAACCTTCTCATTAGCATACTTTTGTTTTTAATGTGCGTTGATCCCAATTCCTCCAGACGCAGACTGATAATATCTAATCTGCGGTACATATCTTCTACATCTCTAACATTTTGACTTGACCATAATCGCTCTGCGATGGCAGCGGTGCGTGGCCATATACGCGAGTCAACCGTTTCGGTTGTGGTGTGCTCGGTCCACATAGTAGCTTCACCTCCCAGAATCAGTTTACGTTGTTCATCTGTGATCGTTGCATCTTCTGGTGCCGGATCGACCAGGTAGTGATAATCCGCTGGCTGAATCAAATCAATATAGTATCCACTCGAAAGTAAACTGGTATAGCCTTTCTTCAATGATTCGTAATATGGATTTCCGCCCTGCCAGGATTGAATGATGATATCCTTCGGAACACCAGGTTGTAATATTTCATCCCAACCCATCACTTTTTTTCCATACTTCGTCAGCATAGGCAGCAAGCGTTTGTTGAATTCAGTTTGCAAGTCATGCGCATTTTTAATATTATTTTTTCTCATGTACTCACGGATAGAGGGGCTATTCTCCCAATTCTTCCCAGTGTTTTCATCTCCTCCAATGTGAAAATATTCATCAGGAAAAAGCTGAGCCATTTCGCCAAAGAGTTTATCTAGAAATTCATAAGTGTATTCTTTCGTAACATCCAGTGAGGGATCAAATACGCCATAGTATCGTTGTAGTTCATATTCCCGTGGAATACTTGCTAACTCCGGATATGCTTTGATCATGGCAGTGGCATGACCTGGTACATCAATCTCCGGTACGACACGTATGCCGCGTTGACTGGCATAGGCAATCATTTCCTTCACATCTTCTTGTGTGTAATAGTCCCCTTCGGCACCAAGTTCAGTTAGTTTGGGAAAAACTTTTGACTCTACACGAAAGGCCTGATCTTCGCTGAAGTGAAAATGAAATACATTCATCTTCACTGCTGCCATGCCATCGAGCGTACGTTTCACAACATCCATTGGCATCCAATGCAAACACACATCCAGTAACAATCCTCGCCAGGGAAAGCGAGGGAAATCCTGTATTTCTGCCCCGGGAAAATAATACCCGGATGCATCGACACTAAGCATCTGCAGCAGAGTTTCCAAACCACGTATAACACCAAAATCAGTCAAGGCGGAAATTTTTATTTGGCGGTCGGTAATGGTGAGCTGGTAGGATTCATCCTCATTTAATTTTAGTTCAGCCGGCCGTTTTACATCAATAAGAAGTGAGGCTTTCAAACTGTAGTCCTTTGCCGTGATGAATCCTTGTTTAAAAAAAAATCCAACTCGTTGGTCCAGCCTTCTCAGCGCACGTGAGGCTTCTGCGTAAACGCGCTGACCTGGATTTCCTATTACAGCAACAGTAAACAATGCAGTCACTCTGACCTTTTGTCCATTGGGTTTGATGGACTGTGGCAACGGCATAATGTTATAGGTGTTGTCCTGTCCGAATACCTCTTGGCTTAATGAAATAACAAATGCGATGAAAATAATTCTCTTCATATGGATGATGGAAAGTGGTGAGTATAAAAAGCTATGAATTGATTTCTGAGTCTTGCGACCAACTTAATCCACGTCTTTGACCATTTAACTGACTGACGTCAACTGGGTTTCTTGCACCTCATTCAGACACTTTTTCATTTTCAAAAAAGTAGCTTCTATCACGGCATCGAGGCCAACACTGATTCGCACAAGTCCATCGCCAAGACCCATGGCCTTTCGCTCTTCTTCAGGAATTTCGGAAGAGGTGCTGGTGCCTGGTGAGCTAAAGAGTGTTTTATAAAAGCCTAAACTTACGGCCAGGTAACCAAGGTTGGCCTTCTGCATTTTTTCCATCAGCGAATATGCCTTCTCTTTGGTTCCCATGTTGATGACCATCATTCCACCAAAACCAAATTCAGGGTGCATGAGTTTTTTCATGAGGGCGTGTTGCGGATGGGACATAAGTCCAGGGTAGCGCACTTCTATTCCTTCTTTTTCAAAGTGCTTTGCCAGGTACAGGGCATTTTCGCTGTGCTTCCTGATGCGCAAGTGGAGACTGTGCAGATTTTTAAGGACCGAAGCGGATCGCAAGCTATCCATAACCGGACCTAATAGCATCACTGTGCCGTGATTCACATCGCTCAAGGCCTGAATAAATTCATGAGATCCACAGATGACACCGGCCAGGGTATCGCTGGTACCATTTATGAATTTGGTGAGACTGTGAATCACGATGTCGGCCCCCAGGTTAGCCGGAGTGAAGATCATCGGAGTGAAGGTGTTATCGACTACCAGTTGGATCTTATGTTTCTTCGCTAGCATGCTGAGATAAGGTAAATCAGTGATCTCCAGCATCGGGTTGCTCATCGACTCACACAAAATGAGCCTGGTCTCAGAGGTGATCGCCCGTTCAATATCTTTATGATTTGTGATGTCAACAAAGCGGGTTGTTATGCCAAAGCGAGGTGCCACGTTTTTTAGGAAAGCATAGGTTCCGCCATACACCATTCGGCTACAAACGATTTCATCACCACGGCTGCACAATTGAAGTAATACACACGTGATGGCCGACATGCCCGAGGCAGTTACCACTGCGGCTTCAGTGTTCTCCATTTTTGATAACGCATCACTTAGATATCGGTTGGTTGGATTCCAATGGCGGGAGTAGAGGTAACATCCTTCCACATCTTTGTCGAAGATTTCTTCCATTTTTTTGGCATTCAAAAACGTGAACGTTGATGAATCCTCTATGGAGGGATTAACGCCTCCAAATTCACCAAAGTACTGAAGGTTCTGTACGTTTTGTGCCGGATTGAATTTCATAGTTGTAAGATGTAATACTTCTTCCGATTAAGGTCTTTCTACGTATGTCTCAAACCACCCAATGACTTGGTCCCAACAACAGAGTTTCCAGATTTCCGATGCCTTTTGCCTCTACTTCATTTTGAATTTGCCCCACTACGCGGTCTTCATACGAACTGCGGTCTGTCAGGTTTTGTAACACACCCATCGGGCGAGGAAGATCCTCGTTATAGGTCATGTTGGCGAGGATAAAAGCTAAGGTGCTGTCTTTTTCATTGTGGATCAGCAAATCACTTATTGAATGCTCACCCTGATCTAAATTCACTACCCGAGGCGTATAGCCATCCAGAATGATCCCCTTGTTTTTTGTTTTACCAAAGACGAGTGGCTTACCGTGTTCGAGGAAGATGGTATGGTTCTCGCGTGTATCTGAATTGGTGTATAGGTCAAATGCGCCATCGTTAAAGATCCTGCAGTTGGTATAAATCTCAACGAAAGAAAATCCTTTGTGTTGATATGCCTGCAGCAACAGGTTTTGCAATTGCTGACGGTCCTTATCATGACCGCGTGCAACAAATGTTGCGCTGGCACCTAATGCAAGAGCGACTGGATTAAACGGATCATCTAATGCACCCAATGGAGAAGATTTTGTTATCTGGCCACGATGTGATGTAGGAGAGTACTGGCCCTTTGTAAGGCTATAGACTTCGTTGTTGAACATGAGCACATTCATGTCCACATTTCTGCGGCAGGCATGAATGAAGTGATTCCCGCCTATGCTCATGTTGTCGCCATCACCTGTTACCACCCACACACTCAAATCAGGACGCGCTATCTTCAGCCCGCTTGCAATGGGAAGGGCCCTGCCATGAATCCCGTGAAATCCATAAGTATCCATATAATATGGAAAACGTCCTGAGCATCCAATGCCGGATATGAACACTATTTTTTCCTTAGGTATGCCCAACTCAGGCATGAGTCTTTGTGCTGGTGACAGTACAGAGATGGCACCGCAGCCAGCACACCAGCGTACATCTACATCCGGTTTAAAATCCTTTGAGGTATACTGACTTTCTCCAGCATGGGGTTTATCCAACATTTCATCTATAATCGTCTTCATATCTTTTTTTACTTTTTAGAGGTCAACAGGTATATCCAATTCCGTTGTATTGGCGGGCCACTTTTTAATGTTTGTCATGGTGAGCAATACAGATAGTTTTTCTTCCAATTCTATCGACTTGAATGGTTTGCCTTGCACTTTATTAATGCCAATTACACGTTTCAGATATTTCGCCTGAATTAAACTCTTCAGTTGACCCAAATTCAATTCGGGTATTACCACATGATCGAACTTATGCAGTACATCACCCAGGTTTTTTGGGAAAGGATTGAGGTAACGCAGGTGAGCAAACGAGAGTTTATGCCCCTGTGCTTTCAACACATCATACGCAGTCTTGGCTGCGCCATAGGTGCTACCCCAACTGAGAAGCAACAAATCACCCTTAGCATCACCGATCACTTCCAGATCTGGTATGTCATGTGCAATACCGTCTACTTTTTTCTGTCTTAGTTCTACCATCTTCTGGTGGTTCATTGGGTCGTGACTAACTACGCCACTGCCATCTTCTTTTTCCAAACCCCCAATGCGGTGTTCCATTCCTTGCATGCCTGGGATGGCCCACTGGCGGCCGAGTGTTTCAGGATTTCTTAAATACGGTTTAAAGGTCGAAGCATCCTCTGCAAAGTTTGGTGCGATATCAGGGAGCATATCAATATTTGGAATGCGCCACGGCTCTGACGCCTGTCCGATATATCCATCCGTCAATAGCATCACAGGTGTCATATATTTCAGGGCTATTCGTGCAGCCTCCATGGTCATGTCAAAGCAATCCGCAGAGCTGGCAGCAGCTAACACTGGCATTGGGGCTTCTCCGTGCCTGCCATACATAGCTTGCATCAAATCACTTTGTTCAGTTTTAGTAGGTAAGCCTGTCGAGGGTCCGGCCCGTTGTACGTTTATAATAACCAATGGCAACTCAGTCATGATGGCCAGCCCCATCGCTTCTGTTTTTAAAGAAAGGCCGGGACCACTGGTCGTAGTCACGGCCAGGCTACCACCAAAAGCAGCTCCTATTGCACTGGTAATGGCCGCAATTTCATCTTCTGCCTGTAAGTGTTTTACGCCATATTGTTTATAGCCCGAAATGGCATGAAGAATATCCGTGGCAGGAGTGATAGGGTAAGAGCCAAGAAATAACGGAAGGTGTGCTTTGGTGGCAGCAACTACCAATCCGAGAGCAACGGCTTGATTTCCTGTAATGCTGCGGTATTTGCCAGGAGGCAAATTTGATTTATCAACGATATACTGCTTTCTAAAGTCCGGATTCTTTTCGGCAAAGTTCCAACCACCTTGCAGCGAATGAACATTGGCCATGATCACATCCTCTTTGCCTTTGAATTTCTTGTTGATCCAGTTAACCGTTGGTTCAAGCGGTCTGTTAAAGAGCCAGTAAGTGATACCCAACGCAAAGATGTTCCGTGTTTTCTGCACAAGCTTTGATGGAATCTCCACTTCAATGAAAGCCTTCTTCAATTCTTTGGACATGTCGATTGCAAACACATGAAACTTTACCAGACTTCCGTCCTGCAATGGGTTCTTGGCATAGCCTGCCAGCTTAAGACTCCTGTCATCAAAGCCTTCACTATTTACGATAATGATTCCCTGCTCACGCACATGGGCCAGATTCACTTTTAGGCTGGCGGCATTCATGGCTACCAATACATCAACAAAGTCACCAGAGGTAGTGATGTGCTTGCTGCCAAAGTTGACTTGAAAAGCGCTAACTCCATATAGAGTGCCTTCCGGGGCGCGTATCTCTGAGGGATAGTCTGGAAAAGTGTTTACTTCATTGCCGGCAAAGCCGGATGTATCTGAAAATTGAGTGCCGATTAATTGCATTCCATCTCCGGAGTCTCCGGCAAACCGGACGGTTACTTCCTCCAGGTGTTCGACCAATTTATCCATGATGAGTCTATTTAAATTCGACATTTAAATACCCCATTTCCGTTATCACTTTCTATGATAAAAGTCATTACGTTAGATGATTTTATAGTAGGTAGCAGGTATGGGTAAGAGGCACTGATGGATTGCATTAAGATTAACCCGGTGAAATTGCCAATGCGAAGGGCTTAACCTTGATACACACTGAGAGCATTATTTTTCTCTCCCCTTCACCCAAAAGATGATTCCAAATCCCATCAACGGGATCAATGGATCGAGCAACATTCCGCCAGTGCCAAAGACCAAATTCACCACCGCGATAAGCACTCCACCAACGGCCCACGAGATAACCGTAGGAACGGACCACACTATGATCATCTGTTTCACATCCACGATGCCCATCAGTCTGCTTACAACCCAGAAGAGACTGTCGTTGAAATAGCTGAAAAGAAATGCACCCATCGCGGCAGCCTGTGCTGCGAACAGCATATTGATCTCTGGCACCTGTGCGAGAATTGGTGCCGTGATGGATGCCGAAGTAATCATCGCCACTGTAGCGGAGCCTTGAATAAGGCGCACCACCGAAGCCACAAAGAAAGGGATCATGATGGGAGAAAAGGGTAGGTGTGCAATCTGCGCGGCCAGTTCGATGCCAGCACCACTCTCACGCACCACAAATCCCAACGCGCCACCAGCACCCGTCACCATCAAAATGATACCAGCTGATTGAAGTCCTTCTTCCAGTCGGGCAGAAGTTTGCTGACGATTAAGGTATGGCACCAATGTATAGACCGCGAGAAGGGTGCTGATGCAAAGTGCGATGATTGGACTTCCGATGAAATCAAACACTTTCACTACCCACGATAAAACCTGTCCATTCTCCGTTGCAAGTTCTGGGAACAAGTTGATCAATGCTTTGATCAGGATCAGCAGAATTGGAACAACGATAGGAAGTAGTGAAAGCGTTAAAGGCGGCAACGGCCGGTTTGCTTTCTCTTTTAAGTGGTTGTCATGTAGCGTTTTGAGATCTACCTCTGCAAGTCCTTCTTCACAGAAATCTGGATACTTTTTTGCCAGCCATTGTGCATACAACACGTAAGATAGAGTGCAAGGAATGGCTAATATTAATCCCAACAACATCATGGCGCCAATATCAACACCAAAGATTCCTGCCACGCCAAGAGGGCCGGGTGTGGGCGGCACCATGGTATGGGTAACGATTAGTCCTCCAGCCAACGCAACACCCAGCGTTAACACTGAGCGGTTGCCTTTTTTGGCCAGGGCTTTTGAGATTGGGTATAAGATAACAAATGCAGAATCGGCAAAAATGGGTATGCTCACCAGATAACCTGTCATTGCAAGTGCCCACTCTTCTTTGCGATGGCCAAGCCACATGATAAACGAGTAAGCAATCTGTTCCGCTGCTCCTGAAACTTCCAGGATGCGACCCATCATTACGCCTAGTCCGATGACAATACCAATTGTGCCAAGTGTTGCACCAAAACCTCTGGTGACGGCATCAAGTGTATCATGTGCCGACATGCCTCCTGTCACGCCTGCAATACACGCAGCAGCAATCATGGCGATCAGCGGATGCACTTTCGTACGCAACACTAAAAAAATAAGAACAAAGACAGCGATGGCAAGGCCAATAATGGGGAGAGAAAGAGCTTGCATCAGGCTTGCTGTTTAGTGTGTTGTATAAATTGCCTTATAAAATCATCAAAGTGGTTGTCAACCTTGAATCCCAGTTGAAGTGCGGTTGAGTTGTCCAATGCGCCAGGCCAACTACTGACGATAGTATTAATAGTCTGATCGGGCTTGAATTGTATTCTGGCCAATGTTGCTTTGCCGGTGATCCTTTCCAGAGAGTCCAGCATTTGTTGCACAGTCACCCCAATGCCCGGCAGGTTAATGATGCGCCATCCTCCGAAGTCGCTACAATCCAGTGTTGATCCGTGAATAATATTTTGAATCACCGTTTCCGGACTGGACAACCACAAGGCAAGCTCAGGAGATACAGGACAAATGGCTTGTTCACCGTTGAGGGGTTCGCGAATGATGCTGCTCACAAAAGATGATGCCGCCTGATTGGGTCGGCCTGGCCGCACGCAGATAGTAGGCAATCGCAAAACCCTTCCATCGACAAAGTCTTTTCTCGAATAGTCATTGATAAGCAGTTCTCCCATGGCCTTCTGGGTTCCATAAGACGAGCGAGGTGTTACGGCAGTGGTATCATTGACAATAACTGGCAACTTACCACCATATACTGCCAAGGAGCTAGCAAACACAAATCGTATGTTCGGCTTCCGATGACGGCATGCTTCCAGGAGTTGCCGGGTAATATCTAAGTTCACCTTCCAGCCAAGGTCAAAATCTTTTTCAGCGTGACTGCTTACCACGGCCGCGAGATGAAAAACAATTCCAGTTTTAGAAGTAATGATATTATTGGCTGCATCTTTTTCTGAAAGATCCAGTTGCACGCACCTGGTGCGATCATCTTTTCCCGGAGGTGGCGCCATCACCATGTCCACCAATACCAACTCATCGAAGGCCAGCGAACTGTTCAAAAGCGCTTTCGCAAGTTGTTGGCCCAGAAAGCCTGCCCCACCTGTAATGACTATTTGCATAGATTTATATTCTTAATTAGTGCTGGGTACACAGATTCAGTTTAAAGGGAATCTATAAATACCTATGAAAATGTATGTTAAAGTAAAACAAAAAATGGATCAACTGCCTCCTGAGTATGGGCAGGAGTTACTTTCTTCTATTCGCCATGAATTTAGCAAAAGTGCAAAAACCATCGTAGTGCTGGACGATGATCCCACAGGAACACAAACCTGCCATGATGTAACCGTACTTACTTCCTGGCGCGTGGCACTGATCGTAGAAGAACTTAAGAAAAAGCCCTCTATCGTGTTTATCCTTACCAATTCGCGAAGCCTGCCGGAGCAGAATGCGGTCCAGCTTACCCTGGAAATTGGCAGTAACCTAAAAGAGGCAGTTAACCAAAGCGGAAGGCAGATTGTGGTGATCAGCAGAAGTGACTCCACCTTACGAGGACATTTCCCAGCAGAAGTGGAAGCTATTGCAACAGCATTGGACATGCCTGAAGCCATCCAGGTATTAATACCTGCTTTTATTGAAGGAGGTCGCTACACAATTGATGATGTGCATTATCTCACAGAGGGTGACGAACTGGTCCCTGTTTCCGAAACACCTTTCGCCAAAGACGTTGTGTTTGGATATAAGCATGCTAACCTTACTCAGTGGGTAGAAGAAAAAACAAAAGGCCATGTCAGGGCAACTGATGTGACTTCCATTTTTCTGGAGGACATTCGCGTGGGTGGCCCACAGGTTGTAAACGCAAAATTGAAGTCCTGCCCTGCAGGCAGCGTGTGCATCGTTAATGCCGCCAGCTACAGAGATATTGAAGTAATAGTGATGGGCGCGATGATGGCGGAGGCATCAGGAAAAAAATTGCTCTACCGTACTTCGGCAACCTTTGTTCCTATTCGAGCTGGATTAGTGTATGGTAAGATTTTCATACCCGCAAAAGAAATTACTCCTTCCAACGGATCGCTCGTGGTGGTAGGATCACACGTTCCTAAGACCACTATCCAACTTGAATTTCTACTGAAACAAGGTAGATATAAATCACTGGAAGTGAACGTTTTAGAAGTACTCAATCCTTATCATACATCCGAACAGGCAGACGCCATTATAAAACAGACAGATAGCTGGCTGGCCTCTGGCGAAAATGTGGTGATCCATACGAGTCGAAAGCTGGAAGTGGGCCACAATTCAGAAAGCAGTTTGAAGATCAATGCTGCTGTATCGGGTATCCTCGTCAGCATTGTGAAAGGGCTTTCCGTGCGACCAAAATTCATTGTAGCCAAAGGAGGAATCACCTCTAGTGACCTGGCTTCGAAGGGACTTGGTGCCGAAAAAGCAAAAGTACTCGGACCCATCATCCCAGGTGTTCCCGTCTGGCAGATGGACACGCACAGTAAATTTCCCTCAATCCTCTACGTTGTCTTTCCCGGCAATGTAGGTGATCACACTGCGTTGGCGGAAGTATGCGAGAAGCTTTCTTAAGTCGGCAAGTCCGGGGATTAATTGTATTTTGTACCCTCACATCCCCACACGCTTATGTCTCAAGTTCTAAGTTACACGCAGGCCAAAAAAGTTTTTGAACATGCTAAAGCACATCACTACGCTCTGCCTGCCGTCAATGTAACAGGCACCAACTCCATCAATGCTGCGTTGGAAGCAGCAAGAGAAGTTCAGTCTCCCATCATCGTCCAATTCTCCAACAGCGGATCAGCCTTCTTTGCAGGCAAATCGCTGGATAACAAAACACAAAAGGCCTCCATAGCCGGGGCCGTGGCCGGAGCAAAATACATCCATGAAGTGAGCGACCTCTACGGCATACCGGTGTTAGTAAACACCGATCATGCAGCCATGAAACTTCTGCCGTGGATTGACGGCATGATCAAAGAAGGCGAAGCGTTTCACCAACGCTACGGCAAGCCACTCTTCACCTCACACATGCTCGATTTTTCAGAGGAGCCGTTGAGAGAAAATATAGAAATCAGCAAAAGCTATCTCGAAAAGCTAACCAAACTGGACATGTACCTGGAGATTGAATTGGGCGTAACCGGGGGCGAAGAAGATGGTGTTGACAATACCAGTGTGGAAAGTTCAAAACTATATACCCAGCCCGAAGACGTTGCATATGCCTATAAGGAGTTGTTGAAGGTAAGCGATCAGTTTTTGATAGCTGCCTCGTTTGGAAATGTGCACGGAGTGTACAAACCCGGTAACGTAAAACTTGAACCGATCATTCTAAAAAATTCACAGGATTTTATACAACAGAAATACAAGACAAATGACAATCCCGTTTCCTTTGTGTTTCATGGTGGATCGGGCTCCGACCCAGCCGCCATACGCGAAACCATTGGCTATGGTGTGGTAAAAATGAATATCGATACGGATATTCAATGGGCCTTTTGGGATGGTGTTCATCTCTACTATAATAAGAACAAAGACTTCATGCAAGAACAGCTCGGAAATCCCACAGGTGAAGATGCACCTAACAAAAAGTATTATGATGGCCGCGCGTGGTTGCGCGAAGGAGAACTGGCCATGAAGAAACGGCTGGTGAAAGCATTTGAAGAGTTGAATGGATTGAATAGACTTGTGAGAGAATAGATTTCAAACTTATCTTGTTGGGCAATTGTACAATGGCATCGGGCCAGTCGTTTTAAGTGCAGTTTAGCGTGATATTCGGATGTAATTTGATACTGTGATTCGTCTTTACTCATACATATTAAAAATGATAACGGGTCAGCACCCAATCCATTTTGGGGAACCTGCACGTTAACGATTTGCAAACCTAAAATCAGACGAACAGCTAAAGTAGGAGACTGGATAATTGGTACAGGATCAAAGAACTCCAAATTGAAAGATGGCAACACGTATGACCTTTCAGGTAGTCTTGTCTATGCAATGAAAGTTAGCGATAAGAAAACCATAAAAGAGTATGATAAATATTGTCAAAGCGATTTGCCAAATAAACTCCCAAAGTGGTTTAACAAGGATTGGCGTAGGAAGTTAGGAGATTGTATTTATGATTATTCGAAAGGAGAGGAGCCTACAATTAGAATGGCTGTTCATAGGGAACGCAATAGAATTAAGGATCTTAGTGGCCTAAAGGCGTTGTTGTCAAATCACTTCTATTATTTTGGGGAAGAGCCAAGACCAATACCACCATCTTTAAAACGAATGGTTATCAAAGGCCAGGGTCATTTGGTATTTGATGATCCAAAGCTTATTGAAACTTTTGAAAAGTGGATAGTTAAATTCAAGAAGAATAAAATCTGCGCCAACCCCCAACGGAAATTTATGTTTGAGGTGTCACAGTCAAAAGACTGCATGGGGAACCGTGAGCCAGTGAAAGAAAAGAAACAGAAAAAAGATAATTGTTAACCCTATCTGCATCTAATTCACCACGTCCCCGCCAAAACGTGTGCACTTCGTATTAAACTTTCCTGCCGGTCTACCGAAGCTTTAGCCTAGGTAGATGGCGCGCTTTTGCTGTCGCATGATAACCGCGGGTTAAAACCCATGGCTAAAAAATAATTCTTTAGACCTTATTCCTTCTCTTCAAGTGTCGTATCAAATTCTCTCACTTCACCTTGAAACATGAGTGCGTTGGCCCGGCAGAAAAGCGGGGGTGCGTTAGCATGTGCGATGGGCAGTATTTTTCTGCCTTGACTTTTTTTCGTTCTTTTTTGTGTCAAGACAAAAAAGGACAAAAGAATAATTCAGCCCCGTTGTGATCACGCCCCGATGCATCGGGGTGGAGCAATAACAGAATAGTTAATGTTGTCTTGTACTTAAAACATTTCATAGCTTCTTCCACAACTTCCACGGGATTGCCTGCCTTTGCCGAAGCGGCTACGCGCAGGCGGGTACTGAATTTAACTTGTCATTCGCTCAGTTCTAAAAAATCTATCCAGTCCCGCAATGACATTTCATAGGAGTGAGCATTTGCGTGGGGTACAGTAAGCTATCACTTCATCAAGAGGACACGTTCAAATCCTGTTGAAGCATTACGATGTGATTAATTCCGGAAAGGCATCGCTGTGAGAGCCGTAGTTTATTGTTTTGTAATACATTTATCAATGACTTTTATCATCATGTAATGAGTCATTTACCCTGCTGGGCAATCTAATAGTTATTTAGTTAATAGTGCAGATACAATTTTTTGCCTTTTCGTGAACCCATTTCTTTTCTGGACGTTAACAAAGTGAAACCCGTAACGATGGTAGGATTTCCGTGAACGTCCTGAAAACATCAGGATAGAAATTTAAATCAATCTTTATGAATACAACTTCCAAAGTATTGACAGGAGTTTTAGTGGGAGCAACGGTGGGCATTATTACCGGTATTTTGATTGCACCCGACAGTGGCAAGCATACGCGTGAGAAGTTAGTTGGTAAGACCAAGGACCTAAAAAACCGCATGGTTAGTTCGCTGGATGATGTTAAAGCAGCTTATAATAAGGAATTAGAATCTCTGATGAGCCATGGAAAATCAGGAATTGATACCATGAAGAATGCTTTAAAGGTTTGATACTTAATTCTCACTGAAATGATGATGGTGGCCGGTTATACTGGCCACTTGCTTTTTGTTAGCCTCTTGTCGATTGATACTCTTCTTATACCAAGTTGTATTGACATATTGTTGAAGACCATATACTGGCACGTTTTGCAACCTTGACACAGTTCAAATTCCTCCTTGTAAGTGAAATTACTTATTATAAGATCAAAGGGGAAATGCCTTGTCAACCCTGTGCCAACATTTCCTTCATCTTAGTGACCAAGGCGGCACCGAAATCAGAGAAAAGTTTTACTTCCTCAGTGCTATTCATGCTTGCCTGGCACGCGAGGATAACACCATCGGGTGAAAATAATAAGCCAAACTGATCTACTTTATCTTCTTGTGAAAACCCCTGATTAGTTTTCTTCCAATTTGCTATAGCACTGGTGGTGGCTTCATCAAAATAGGTTTGTGCCACGGCTTCGTGGTTAGTGAGCACCAAAAAATCTTTTAGGGCTTCGCGTTCTAACTTTACCCCATCATCTCCAATATTCACCAGCGCGCAATATTCGCTGCCGAAGTAACCGGTTACATAGAGATCAATGGCAAGGTCAGATGCTTTGTTGATCAAGTTGTTCATAAATCCACCGCGCTCGATAGAGCCCTTTTTAAATTCAACCGGTGTTGACATAAGCAGAATGAATTTTCCGACTGGCAAGTGTATTGCAGCTGTACGCCAAGCTGATTTGCGTTTCCACGATCTATGTCGTCCTCCGCTCAACCATACGGATGATCTCAACGTCCATTCAATGCCACCCGTTGTTCCCTGATAGTCGGTGTCACCGTGCACTCCATCGGTATTAGAAGTACCACCCTCACCTTTTTTTCTTTTGATTTGTCGAATTACAAAGAAGGCAATGGCTGCCAGAATGAAGAAGGTGAAGGCATTAGAGATCAGGAAATCCATACGCTACATATTTGTTTGTCTAAGATACAAGAAATCTAAAGTCAGTGCTGCTTTCCGAAAACACGGTACGCCATATATCCCATGCCGGCAAACATAACCCCCATGGATCCCAGCAGGACGGAAAGAAACCATTTCTCCCAAAAGCTATCAATCAGTATTTCTTTTGGTTCCTTTGGGTCAACAAGAACATCAACGGTTTCATTCACTTCATAGTCCTGGCTTGATGAGCTAGTGCTGCTTCTATGGGTGTAGGTTTTACCTTCAAACTCATATTGAAAAGTGGGCGTATACATAGTCGTTGATCCGCCATTGTCATTCTTGCTCTCGTAGCTGCTGTTCTCAACTACTATACCCTTCACCAGAACGGCCCGTTGCGAAAACTGATAGTGTGATACCGTAAGGTAGGCCACCACAGTTAGCATGACACCTCCAAGACTCATGAAGATAGTTCCTACGAGGCGGCCCACATTAACAGTGGGTTGCTTACGTACCTCGTCCTGAAGGGTTTTAAATTCTTCAAGCAGAGGAGAGGCTTCTATCTCTTCTTCCAGCTTTTCGGTGAGCAGTAATGCCTGCTCAGTGGTAATGTCGAGTAACTCCTGCAGGTAACGGACTGCATCCAGTTTATCACCCATTTCAATGAGCTCAACAGCATGATCTTTTTGTTCGGGTGTAAGAGTCATAATTCAGGATAAATAACAAATCATCTTTAGTTTTCAGTACCCTTTATTTTAAGCGAATCTTAGTATTGAGCAAAAAGTCGATGATTTAAATTCATCTACCTTCATGTATAAACTGTTAACAAAGCTTACTATAAACATATTGCTTAGCGATGATTAAGGTCATGGGTTTTATGGACATTCAGCATGATAAATACACTGACCTAAAACTAAACCATGTACTGATAAAGTAAAAGTATTTAAAGCCACTTCCGCAGAAAAGTTTCCAATGGAAAAATTCTTGTCAAACAGGGAAAAACCTGGAAGTTTTCAAAGGGCGTTTGATGGAACCAAGGCTTTTTGCCTTATCTTTAAACAGTAATTTTGTTATTTCCTTTAATCCTCCTACTACTTAACGTCATGAAAATACGATTCTCCGTTGATCAGATTGTGCTGGTTTTTCTTGTACTTCTTCTTTCTATTGTATCGACCGATGCGCAAATGCTTCAGCTGCCGGACGGTGGAGTGAACTTTAATTGCAAGGCAGGAAGAAGAGTAGGCGTGACGAATATTGAGATCAATTGGAATGCACCAGGTGTAAAAGGACGAGAAGGACAAATCTGGGGAACATCCGTGGTCCCTAACGGATTTACTGTTTTAGGTTTTGGGTCATCTGTTGCTTCACCGTGGAGAGCCGGAGCGAACGAAAACACCACCATCTCTTTTTCAACTGATGTAACCATTAATGGAAAGTCATTAGCGGCAGGTGCTTATGGTTTTTTTATTGCCGTCTATCCCGATTCCTGTACACTCATCTTCAACCGAAACACGGTTGGTTGGGGCAGTTATTTTTACCGGAAAGAAATGGATGCATTGCATGTTACTACTCGTCAGCAAAAAGATAATAAAGAAAGTAAAGAGAGGCTGGACTATACATTTTCAAACCAGACCGATCGCTCAGTTGAAGTGGCATTGGAATGGGAGCGATGGCGCATTCCATTTAAAGTAGAGGTTGACTTAGTCCGTACAACGTTAGCATCCATACAATCACAGTTAAGCGGTGCAATGGGCTTTGATCCTCCGGGGCTCGAAGCAGGAGCGGCCTGGTGTCTACAGAATAATGTCAATTTTGAAGAAGCATTGGGGTGGATCAATGTGGTGGTTGATCCTAACATGGGCCGCGTTACTACATTTCAGGCATTGTCTACGAAGGCTGGTTTATTGGCAAAACTGAATAAAAAAGAAGAAGCTGACAAAATAATGCAAACAGCTTTGGAAAATGCCAGCGCGATGGAAATGCATATCTATGGCCGCCAATTGGTAACGGAAGGAAGAGTAAAAGAGGGCATGGTCGTATTTGAAAAAAACTATAAAAAATACAAAGGAGCGTGGCCTACCAATGCTGGTATGATGAGGGGGTACTCAGCTCTGGGAGATGTTAAGAAAGCATTGGAGCATGCAAGGCTTGCGGTTACTCAGGCTCCCAATGATGAAAGTAAAAGGCTTCTTGAACAAGCCATTAAAACACTGGAATTGGGGAAGACTTTGTAAACTTCAGCCTGGTCGTTTTAGTGACCGGAAATTAACATTGACATTTAGCAAGTGCCTGGCAGGCATGTGCGACCGGGTGATGAACAAATTGAAATTGGATATTTTTGGTATATTCGAAAAATGAAAAATCATAAGGTCTATTTCTTAAAGTTAATGCAGTTAGCGTTGATGCTGCTGTCGCTCCTGATGTATGAATGCAAATCTAAACCTGAAGACACTCAAAACCAGGAACCAAAGGAGCTTAAGATGTCGTTGGCGCAATGGTCCATCCACCGCGCGTTAGATAGCGGAACATTACGTGCTGAAAATTTTGCTGCCATCGCAAAAAATGATTTTGGTATTACTGCTATTGAATATGTGAACGGCTTTTACAAGCAACAAGCCTCGGACAAGGCATTTTGGGTAAAGATGCGCGCCACCGCTGACTCGCTCAGCGTAAAAAGTCTACTCATCATGGTTGATGATGAGGGTGATTTGGGTAATCCTGATCCTGAGGAAAGAAAGAAAGCAGTTGAAAATCATTTTAAATGGGTGGATGCCGCCAGCATTCTGGGATGTCATTCCATTCGCATCAATGCATTCGGACAGGGCTCAAGGGCAGATGTGCAATTGGCGATGGTTGATGCGCTAAAGCAACTTTGTACGTATGCTTTAAAAGATAGCATTAATGTGTTAATAGAAAACCATGGACTTTACAGTTCTGATGGGCAATGGGTCGCTGAAATTATCCAACAGGTGAATATGTCCAACTGTGGCACCCTGCCAGATTTTGGCAACTGGTGCACAGCTGTTAAATGGGGCAGCACGCAAGACGGAAAATGTGAAGAAGTATATGACCGATATAAGGGTGTTTCTGAGATGCTTCCTTACGCGCATGGCGTCAGTGCAAAATCCTATGCGTTCAATGACCAGGGTGAAGAAACAATAATTGATTACGGTAAAATGTTGAAGATAGTGAAGGAATCTGATTTTTCAGGTTATGTTGGAATTGAATATGAAGGTTCACCTTTGAGTGAACGTGATGGAATATTAGCTACCAAAGCTTTGCTGGAGAAGTCCTGGCAGAATCTTAATAAGCCATAAGAACTGGAGGCAAGTATCCAGCAGGTGCGCTCATTAGCAAAAGTTATTCTTTTTAAACCAACCCCCACTCATATGAAAAAACTAATGGTACTCGCATTATTCGCTGGTGGCATGTGGTCATGCAGTCAACCCAAGCCAGAGGAGGCCGCACCTGTTGAAACAAAACCTCAACCCGTTGAGTTTTCAGATGCATCCTATACCGACCTGTGTAAGCAGACGCTGGTGTCGTTGACCAACAAAGACCCTGATGCTTATGTCAGTAACATGGCGGACAATGCAATCTATCGTTTCAACAATGGTGATAGCATTGCCGGTAAACCTGCCATCACCGACTATTGGAATGATCGTATAACCAATGTTATAGATGAAATTAGCTTTTCCGATGAGGTATGGCTATCGTTAAAAGTCAACGAAACTACACAAGGTATTCGACCTGGCAATTGGGTGTTGGGGTGGTACAGAGTAATGGCTACCTATACCAAGGGCCAGTCAATGACCCAGAACATCCATACGATTTACCATTTTGATGCAAGTGGTAAGATTGATGAGGTGATTCAATACCTCGATCGGGCACCCATTATCGCAGCGATGCCCAAAACGAAATAATAGCCTTCCGCTATAGGCCTCAACGTCATTACGAGAGTGACGTTGAGGTTTCTTCATCTTGTTGTACTTCTTAACCAACAATTATCATCGAGTATTCGAAGCAGGTTGGAACTGGAGTGAAATACTTTACTTTTGCAATTCATCATCTAGTTTTAATATGCCAGTCCTCTCACCCCAGCAGGTAACAGAAATCAATAGTCTTATTGCAGAGATTGAAAAATCTATCGGGCCAAAATGTGAGATAGGCGCGCACAACAAGTCTGCCCTCATGGGTTTGCTAAAAGCAAACAAAGAAACCAGATCTTTAAAATGGTTTACCTGTAAAAGTGAATATTCAGATGCAATTGTCTCCTATTTTGTTAAAGAAAAAGGCGTAGCAAAAAACCGGTTTCATAAGAACAATCAACCATCTGTTTTTATTCTGAAATAATTATTCAGCCATGGTGAGATGCTGGACTTCATTTAGACTAAGACCTTTGCTTAAGAAGTTATAATTCGAAGGCAAGTAATGTCCTTTAATTCCTGCTTTTTCTTTGAGATTTCTTAATACCCTAACTTTTTTGCCATGAAATGGCTTAGTCAATTTTACCTGAAGTTGATTGGTTGGAAAATAGGAAGCAGACTTGATTCATCCATAAAAAAATGTGTTTTGGTGGCGGCACCACACACCAGCAACTACGATTATTTTATTGCCTTGGCTACACTGTATGCCTGTGGTGTTCGTGTTCGTTTTCTTGCTAAAGACAGCCTGTTTAAATTTCCGCTGGGCATTCTCATGCGCGCCTCAGGGGGCATCTCAGTTGATCGGTCAAAACATAATAACATGGTGGAGGCCATGATTAACATGTACGTCCAAAGCAAAGAACTTATTCTTATGATCCCTGCGGAGGGAACGCGTAGTTATGTGAAAGAATGGAAGTCAGGTTTTACCATACAGCCCTGGGAGCCGGTGTTCCCATTGTAATGGGCTATTTGGATTATGGTAAAAAGGTAGCCGGCTTTGGTGACCTTTTCTATCCAACAGGGGATTATCAAAAAGACCTTGCCGACATTCAAAATTTCTACCGCCAATTTACTGCGAGACATCCTGAAAAATCAAGTCTAAAATAGTGTTTTATGGTTGGGATTAAGCCGGGTCCTCATTAAACAATTGCGATAGATAAGGAGGGCGGAATTCTTTAGCGTACACTCCCTGGTGAAGATGTTGCTAACGAGGTAATTCTTAAATTAAATTTCCACTTTTTCGATGGCCTTGACAGGAATAATGCAACCACCCTTAAGTTGTACAAAGTCGTTTTCCAACGAAATGAAATTGGAAAACACTTCAACAGTCAGCCCGTCTTTAAGCCGGATCCAAAGTCCAATCTCATCGTGGTCAAGGTTTGTTTCGGATGTGGCGGATTCCAGGGCATGTTTGCGTTCGGCTTTGTCTTCCGGCTTTGTCAATACATCAATTGTGGTGAAGTGTTTGTCAGAAAGATCTGCAATTGTCATTGGAACAGGATCTTTGTGTGATTGCCAAACTTTCAATTCATTTTGGAACCACTCAGCTGCGCTGGAAGTCCATTTATAGTTTTCAAAAATGTATTCAATCGTATCTTTCTCTACGTCCGTAATGACGTTGCTGTCTAGCACAAGGTTCAGGAGCACCTTAGCATCATTGTTAGAGATCCGACCATCGCCAGCGCCCTCAACCAATAAATTGGCCTGATCGATAATCTTGTTATCCAATTTCTTGCCGTTTATCGTTTTGTAGTAGCTCATAAAACAACAGTTTAAGTTCACATTCTCTTTAGCAAGATGAAAATATTTCTGATGAAAAGCTATGAAAAAATACGCTCTATAAGATGACAATTATCATCCTACAAGGGTAACACAAGACCAATCCAATACGATGACTAAGTTTATAGGAGATGGCGAATAGGTGGATTTTAAAGCGTTTTTGAGTCCTCAAAAAATGGTACATTCAAGTCATGTTAATACCGGAATGATTTGTCATGAGTCACTATCCATATCAATTTTTGAAGTTTCACTCTCGCTTTCAGCATGCTTCTTTTTAGTTACATTTGATAAGCTATATTTTAAATAATAATCTATGCGTGTATCTGTAATCCGAAAAAATGTAAAATTCACACCTGATTCCAGCAGGGTGGTAGCCAGGTATTTTATGAATGGCGATGAACGGACGCGAAAAATGGTGAATCGCCTTATGTCCCTGGATGAGAGACAAGCCAATGTCGTTCTGGAACATACGTTACGAGAGTTTGCCAGTCGTCACCGGAATATTTCACGCATTTTTATAAAACACTGCGCCAATATCAAGGGGATAATTGAAGGCATGCAAATTAACTATGACGGCCTGTCAGAGGAGCGAAAAATGCTTATTGGGTCCTACTGTACCATGGAGTACGCTATTGAATCCGCGGCTTTTTTTAATCCTTCCATGGTAGAAGATTTCGATCAATTATACCTGGAAAAAGGAGAGAAGAGAATCATCATTTCTTTCCGGGCAACAGGTGAAGGTCATATCTCTTCCATCGTTTTCAGAAGGGGAGTCCTCGATAAGAACAACGATCTCCAGGTGATGAAAGTTGGCGATTTTATTGATAAGGCGGAAATTGTTCACAAGAAACTCTATGACAAAGAACGCTTTGTCAAAAAATTAGAGGAGATGCATACTCCTGACAAATACTCGACCAGCATTATGCAACATCTTCCTGAAAAATTTGAGTATGATGCCTTAAAAGAGGCCGTTGGAAGAGTACTAAAAGAAAATTCTGTAAGCACAGAAAGGAGAATGGCCTTACAGGAGATGACCTGGTTGGCAGATTCATTTTACGATGTGCAATTCAAACACGATTCGGACATTACAGAACGAGTGATATTTCCCATATCCGATTCTGAAAGCAGGGGCATAGAAGATGCGCGCTTTGTGCACTTTGTTGATGATGACAAATCCGAAAAAATATATGCTACCTATACGGCCTATAACGGTCATACCATCCTCCCAAAGTTACTCTCCACAGAAAATTTCTATACGTTCCGCGTTATGCCGTTGCATGGCATCGGTGCACAAAATAAGAACCTTGCCTTGTTCCCAAAAAAAATAAAAGGCAAATATGCCATGCTGGCCAGAATTGATGGCACTAACAACTACCTGATGTATTCGGAAAGACCTACAGTATGGAATAACCCGGTCATCGTCCAGGAACCACGCTTTCCGTGGGAATTTACTCAAATCGGAAATTGCGGATCACCATTGTGGACAAAAGAAGGGTGGCTGATTATTACGCATGGTGTTGGCGCCATGAGACGTTATTGCCTGGGTGCCTCACTATTTGATCTCGATGATCCCTCAAAAGAAATTGGCCGGCTTGATGAGCCTTTGCTTGCACCACGCGAAGATGAACGAGAGGGCTATGTTCCCAATGTGGTGTACTCTTGTGGAGCGATTATTCACAACGAAAGCCTTATTTTGCCCTATGCCGTATCAGACTATTCGTCTACCTACGGTGTGGTGGATATGGTTGAATTGCTTGATGCCCTAAGAAAAAGTAAGCATTAGGCTTTGTCAATACGCGATAAGCAATGTGACTTTGGAGTGGGCGCTTTACCTGATTGCCTTAGTTTAATTTATAAAATTCTTCATAGGCCTGCAGCACGGTCAGATGCGAAATTAAATAGGCCAGCGAACTTTCAGCTCCCTGATTTCTATTTACACCATAGCTTTCAAAACCATCACAACATCCCTTTGTCTCAAAATCATATAAACTCATGCGCAAATCGTTTTCACCAAGAAACCACATAAAGGATGTGTATAATTTGCTCAGATACTCCTTATTCTTCGTTAAGTGAAAGGCCTGTTGATACATCAATACCATGGCCATAGCATCGATGGGCTGCTGGGCAAACATGGCTCGCTCCCCATCTTTTTTATACCATTCTTTGTTGCCAATAACGGACAAGTACCCATCCTTAAGCGTGAGGTCAGTCAGGAAGTTCATGGTCTCAAGCGCGATGCTGGTAATTTTCTCATCGTTAAGCAATTCTGCTGAATGAAGCAGCGCAAGGGGCAATATGCCATTGTCATAGGCCAGGAGATGCTCAAACCATTTCCATTCTGGCGTACTATTGGCTTCAAAGTGTTTGATTAGCGTGTGTGCAAAATTTCTCAACCTTTCTGTCATCCCATCATCAGATGGATTCTTCCTCAGGTAATAGCTGATGCCAATCATGGTGTTGGCAATGCTTCGTATGGATTTTAATTTCTCAAAATTTGGGGCAGCATCAAAAAATATCAGTTTACCGGTTTGGTAGTAGGCATCGTTGGGCGCATTGCCCAACAAATAGCCAAGTGCCCAGATCGTTCTTCCAAAAGAATCTTCTGACCCCACCTCATCCAGAAAATTTCGGTTAAAGCTGAGGAAATTCCGGAATGTGCCATCTTTGTTCTGCATGTAATGGATATAGCTCAGGTAGACTGGCGATAACTCAAGCGCGCTCCAATCTTTTATCTGTCGGTAGGCCATCAGCACCATCAACAACGCCCTGGAATTGTCATCCAGGCAGTATCCTTCTTTCAGATTAGGAATACCAAATTTTGCATGTTGAATGATTCCCGTATCATCTGTCAACCGTTTGATGTGAACCAGTGAAAAAGGTGGAAGAAGGAGTGGATCGACAATCGTTTCTTTTTTGACGGCTTCTTTCAGTGGCTTAGCCAAAATATTTTTTGCCAGTTCCAGGTACTTTTCACCAATCTTTGGCCATGTTATTTTTCTTCCATAATCGGCTGCTTTCTTCCGCAGACTCTTCAACGTATTAGGCTGGCCTAGCAATTCAATGAAAATAGCGGCAAGTTCATCTGAATTATTAAAATTAAAGAGCCTTCCTCTTCCCTCGGATAGTAGTTCTGAAGCATGCCAATAAGGCGTAGAAATGACAGCACATCCAACTCCTATGGCATAGGACAGCGTGCCGCTCGTAATCTGTGCTTCATTGAGATAGGGAGTGATGTAAATGTCGGAGGCAGACAGATATTTAAATAATTCTCTTTGCTCAACAAACTCATTCAGGAATAGAACATTGTCAGATACGTTTAGATTTTTAATTAAACGCTGAAGGTAGTTACGATACTCTTCTCCTGAATGACGAATTACATTAGGGTGAGTTTTTCCTATCACCATATACAGAACTTCAGGGTATTGTTCAATAACTCTTGGCAACGCCCTTATTACGGTTTCAATCCCTTTGTTACGGCCAATAAAACCGAACGTAAGTAAGACTTTCTTTTCTTCCAATTTGAATTCTTTCTTGGATTCAGCTTGGTCGAAATGAATATTGGGCACGCCATGTTCAATGAAGGCAATCTTCTCCTTTGGAACTTTATAGATGCTCGTGAGAAACTCAATTGCCTTATGACTCATGACGACAATTTTGGTTGCCATCTTGCAAATCTCTTTCAACACAGCTTTTTCATTGTAAGAGGGGGTGTTGAGTACAGTGTGTAGCGTGACTACCAGCGGAATTTTAAGACGGTGTAGTAAGGGAAGAATATAAACGCCATTCTGTCCACCAAAAATTCCATATTCGTGCTCCAGAATACAAAGGTCGGCCCCGTTGTGGTTGATGAAGTTGGCCGCCTCCAGATAATCACCTTGCTGATCCTGATGAATAATAGATTTCACTTCTTCTGGATATGGATAGATGAGTTCGTGGTCATTAAGAGCAACTACAAAAGCTTCGTTCTCTTTAGTTCCTGAACCGTTCTCGCTTGTCATAGAAAGAACCAGGTTCTTGGTAAACGTTCCGATACCGCATTCACGCGGAGGATAGGTACCGATATAGGCGAATTTCATAATTGCAGATTTTTAATGAACAATGTTCTGGCACCCAGTCAGTTCAAGTACGAGGCTTCCCCAGGAGAGGGAAAGACACTATCGAAATAACGCCACATTGTTAAGAATTAAGCGAACCTAAAGCTATAGTACTTTGATCAAATAACCTTACCCTCACGGAAAATTTGTGTTTTTCTTGTCTACGCTGTAGTAACTCAAATTTTGGCAATGTCTTCACCAAACAATAGGGCTACTTTTTATGAGAACCATGATTTTTATCATCGACTTATACGCTATCTTCCATCATCTTTGGCCATATTTAATCATTCTACCCAGATGAAATCCATTCCCTATTTTCTTTTTGCATCGATGCTATTTTTTAATAGCTATCTCTCAGCTCAGCCTACTGAATCCCGATACGACCTTGTTGATTTTAAAATGCAAGCCAGCGTCTTAGTGGCCGAAAACGGAGATCGATTGTCTGATCCTTTATATCGTTCTCCCATCTATTGGTTTCCGGTTAAGGTTCCCTCAACGGTTTTAAGTGGTTTGGTGGCTAACAAGGTGTATCCGAATCCATACGAAGGCATGAACAACATGTACATTCCAGATGCATCGGATGAATTCAACAAACAATATCAATTAGAAAAATATAGCCACATCCCCGGTCAAAGTAATCCCTGGAAAAAACCATACTGGTATCGAACTACGTTCAAGGTCCCTTCAGCGGTAGACAGAAACTATCACCTGGTTTTTAAAGGAATTAATTACCGTGCAGAAGTATGGCTTAATGGAAAGCGTGTGGCCGACTCAACTGAAATGGTGGGGATGTTTGCCGAGTACGAACTTCCCGTTAGTAATTTTATAAAAGCCGGCCAGTTAAATGGATTGGCTGTTAAAATCTATCCTCTCGATTACCCAGGCATTCCTGCGCGTGAGCAATTAAAGATTTTTGATGACTTCTATGAAAATGGAGGTCCTACCGGAGATATCGGCAAAAACGTAACTATGCTCTGTTCGGTAGGTTGGGATTGGATTCCTCCCGTGAGAGATCGGAATATGGGTATCTGGCAACCGGTTTACTTGCGCACTACCGGGGACATTAAGATTAATTATCCACGAGTGAATGCAAAGTTTGAAGCATCGGATACCACCTCAGTAAATCTAACCCTGGACCTGGCGCTGGAGAATCTGAATGGCTCTGCCAGGAGTGTAAATCTGAACGTAAAAATTGAACCTGATAATTTTGAAGGAGGTACGGTATCCTTTAATTACCCTGTTCAATTGAGTGGCAAAAAAATTACAAAAGTCAACATCACATCCCAGCAAGTGCAGGAACTGAAAATTCAAAAGCCAGCCTTATGGTGGCCATTGGGTTATGGTAAACCCAATTTATATCGGGTCATTATTGAAGTCGAAACGTCTACAGGTGTAAGTGATAAAAAAATCATCCGGACAGGAATTCGTACCGTGTCATCTTCTGTCATCAACACCAAGAATTCTGTTCGCAGGGATTTTTATGTAAACGGAAAAAGAATCCATTTGGTAGGAGGGGCTTGGGTGCCGGACATGATGTTGCAAAACGATTCGCTTCGCATTGCACGCGAACTCCAGCTAGTGAAGAATGCCAACATGAATCTGGTTCGGATATGGGGTGGTGGTGTTACTCCTTCGGATTTATTTTTTGATTTGTGCGATAGGTTAGGGTTATTGGTCTGGAGCGACTTCTGGGTAACAGGTGACACGCAAGGTGAGTTTAAGGGCTCACCAGACTGGCCGTTGGAAGGCCATGTATTTGTAAAAAATGTTACGAATACTATTTATCGTATTCGTCATCATGCCAGTCTATTGGTATGGACAGGTGGAAACGAAGGTCATGCGCGCAAGGAATTGTACGATGCTATGCGTGATAGCGTTGCACTCATTGATGGCACACGTCCGTTCATACCCAGTTCATCGGGTTTCGCTAAACTTCCAGACGGATGGAAAGGATCGTGGCCAGATGACCAACCTTCGGGTGTGTACAGTGGTGGGCCCTATACATGGAAAGATCCGAAAGTATTATATGAGCTAGCTGAGAAAGCACCGGATTGGGTATTCAAAGACGAGACCGGAATTCCCTCACAGCCACCATACACAACCTTACCGAAGATCATTCCCAACTTAGTGTGGGATAAGAAATCACCCTTTCCATTTAATGACACGTGGGGATATCATGATGCTGCTACTGGCAATGGTCGATACGATTTATATGTTAGTGATATGGTGAAACGTTTTGGTGAACCCACCAGCATGGAAGATTTTTCCAACAAGATGCAACTGATGAATGCGATGGGTTATCAGGGAATATTTGAAGCCGCTCAGTCTCGGCTTAACGAAACAGGTGGCGTTATGCTTTGGAAATTGAACCCCGCTTTTCCAAGTGTGATGTGGCAGATTTATGATTGGTATATGCTTCCGAATGCTGGTTATTACTTTGCCCGGCAGGCATGCGCTCCACTACACATGCAATTCAATCGCAATACCAATTTTATCGATGTAATCAATCGTTCGTATAAGACCTTGCAAGGCGTAACTGCCGAAGTAGAAATTTGGGATGTGAATGGAAAGAAATTATTTAGTGCTGCCGAAAAAATAAATATGACTCCCTCTTCCGTTTTAAAGTGGAAATCTGTTTCGGCCTGGAAGCAAACACCGGGCATTCAATTTTTGTTGCTAAGATTGCGTAATCAACAGGGCGCATTATTAAACCAAAATACCTACTGGTTAGAGGTACAGGATAATTTCACTACACTTTCCGGAATAAAGAAAGCACAAGTAAATGCCTCCATCACCATGGATAAGAAAGAGCGGGGCGGACGAGAGATAACTGTTCATCTGCAAAACAACTCTAACCAGTTGGCTTTCTTTACGCGTGTCCAATTGCTGGATGCAACAGGCGAAGAGGTGCTGCCTTCCAATTGGTCAGATAACTATATGAGTCTAAAGCCTGGTGAACAACATACCCTCACAGTCTGGTTGGATTCCTCCGCGTTTGTGCCCAGGGCAATGAGGATATCTGGTTGGAATCTGGATGAAGTGTTTACTGAAATTAAGTAGGCGGGAGTAATCCTCACCACCATAAAAAATGTAGTCACCTTTTAAGGTCATTCAAATTCCTCGCGTTGGGCCAAGACCTGCAACAAAGTTTGTATAACCATTCCTGAATCGGTGAGTCCTCCAAGGTCTTTTCGCGAAAAGCAATCAGACCTTGGAGGATTTTCGGCAATGATAATGAGGGGTTATATATAATTAACTTATCTTGTAGAAAAAAACTTAAGTATGAAAAGAATATCTGTGTTACTAGTATTATCTGTGATTTTACTTTCGGTGGCCTCAGCGCAATCAACCGAAGAAAAAGAGGTGGCATCGGCAATAGAAAGTTTACGCAAGGCCATGGTGGACGCTGACAAATCAGCTTTGGAAAATTTAGTTGCTGCAGAACTTAGTTATGGTCACTCCAGTGGAACGATGGAAGATAAAACCACCTTTGTCGAAGTTATTACCAGCGGAAAAAATGACTATAAGACGTTTGAGATTTCGGGCCAAACAATTCGAATCGTAGGGAATATAGCTATTGTTCGTCATAAGATGATGGCTGAAATATCCAATAATGGAGCAGCAACCATAGCAAACCTTGGCGTGTTGCAGATATGGCAAATGCAACAGGGTACATGGAAACTACTGGCAAGGCAAGCGTATAAACTTTAGGAGTTTCGACTCCCTTGGGTGTTGGTAGAATCAATCAGAGAAAGAAGAATTTTATCCCATTCATGATGTGACCACCACAGTGAAAAAATCTACACGCACATTTGATCCTGCAGCAGATGACAAGAACTGGTCAATTCTCTTCGACAGGCACTTCCAGAATCTTCAATCTCTTGGTGCAATCTGCACATTATGGATAAATGGTTTTTCAAAGCTTGGCATAGATAACAGTAAGCGACCACTTGCAGAGGATTTAACATCAGCCATTCAAAAGTATACGCCCTATACGTTTATTCAAACCAATGCTAATGTCATTTTGGAGCAGATCGATTGGTATACGATGATTGCGGATTATAAAATGCCTCTTACAAATTTCGTACGAACACCTGAGGAGCTAAATTACTGTGATGAACCCGATATATGGCACGATGTCATGGGGCATATTCCTTTTCTCGCAGAGGCGAAATATTCCGACATGTATCAATTGTTGGCAAGAACCTACCTTGATGTACACAGCCGCGGGCGAAAGGATCTCCTTAAGCAATTGGATTTTATCGGAGGGATGATCATTGAACTGGGTTTGATCGGAGAAGCAACTGGCATCAAGGCATTTGGATCCACCTTTTATTCTTCCGGGGAAGTCGTTGAAGCCTTTAAGAAAGAAAATCAACTTGTCTTTACACCGGAAGCATTACGCTCCGGTGAGTCATACGATCGTCACAGTTTCCAGGGTAAGTATTACATTGTGAACTCGCTCGAACATCTTGTGGAAATAATACGATCTGTCAAATCACAATACTAGCGTTTACATGTTGTCTCACTACCAAACTATTCTAAAAAATGAAAAGCACAGCCGTTCTTTCTCTTTCTCTTTTGCTGATGGTCAGTACATCACTACTTTCCGCTCAATCTCAAAAGGAATTGAACATTATCGCCTATTATGCAGGCGGCCCTGAACAGGTAGACAGTCTGCCGGCTGAGAAATTAACACACATCATTTTCAGCTTTTGCCACCTTACCGGTAATACACTCACCGTTGATAACGGACGGGATTCTTTAACGATAGATAAACTAGTCGGACTAAAGAAGCGCAACCAAAAACTAAAAATTATTCTTTCCCTGGGGGGATGGGGTGGATGCAAAACCTGCTCGGAGGTCTTCTCTACAGACGGTGCCAGAAAAGAATTCTCTCAATCTGTGTTGGAACTAAATCGATACTTTCATTCCGATGGCCTTGATCTGGATTGGGAATATCCAACCATTGAAGGATACCCGGATCATTCCTACAAGCCCACTGACAAACCAAACTTTACCGCACTGGTGAAAGAACTGCGTAAAACATTTGGAACACTCTATGAACTAAGCTTTGCTGCCGGTGGATTTCAGAAATTTATGGAAGAATCAGTTGACTGGGATGCCGTTATGAAAAATGTTGATCGCGTAAATATCATGTCCTATGATCTGATCAATGGCTATTCTACCATAACGGGACATCACACTGCCCTGTATTCCAATTCACTGCAAAAGGAGTCTACCGATAATGCAGTGCAATATCTTATTAAGATTGGAGTGCCACGTAATAAAATGGTGATTGGCGCTGCTTTCTATGCCAGAGTTTGGGAAAATGTATCTGAAGTAAAAAACGGTTTGTATCAAACGGGTAACTTCAAGATGGGCATTAACTACAAAGACTTTCCTTCGAAGTTGGCAGGCTTTCAACTGTATTGGGATGAGACGTCAAAGGCACCTTATGGATATAATGCTTCCCAAAAATTATTCGCAACTTTTGATGACAAGCAGTCAGTGTCTGAGAAAACGAAATATGTAATTGATCAGGAACTGGATGGTATTATGTTCTGGGAGATATCACACGATACCTATAATGATGGCCTCGTGGATTGCATCTACAAGGTGAGGGCCGGGGAATAGGATTGCCAAATCAGTTGTTTGTAAGTTAGGTCCGTTGCAATATGGCTATTCGTGAAAATCTGTTTTGGTTTGCGGAATACGGAACAATGATGTCTGCCACTAAACTGGCAATCCTGGTTTTGCGTGAAAGGCTATTCGCCAACTTCTTTAAATCCTTTCGAGGAGTCATCTACTATCAACACCCAATCTTTTCCATCTTTAGGAGGTGTGAATAATTTTATTCCTGATCCGCTCACAGATTTTCCTTTTGTTGATACACCGGTGCGCACATTATACCACCATATATTTTTAGTGCTTCCAGAGATTTTACTAACATCTATTTTAACAGGCAAGTTCTGCGGCAGGTAAATCATGGCATATGACTTATTTTCATCGCGGGTTGCATAGACCAGGTCAATATAGGTGGAGCCAATATCTGATTTGATCAATGTTTGATCGCCCACCCTTGAAAAGTAAGGACGTGACAACATTAAATTCTTTAGGTACTTCATTTGACTTGCCGCTTCGGATCGGGCAGCCTTTCTCCATCCGATGATGGTATCTCCTGAATTGATTGGTGGGTACAGCGCTGTATTTAAAAATTGCCAGATTTGATGATGTCCATAGGTAACACCGCAGGTTCCGGCAAAAACTCCACGATAAATTCTGGCGCGAACATCATACGCTGTAAAGTAACCGCGCTGTCTGGTCCACTTGCCATCCCATGGATTTACGGGATGGTCTTCATAGCATGGCTCCATGTCGAGCGTTGGCTTTTGTGGTTGGATGGCCAGGTCTTCTTTCACCCAGCGCCACGGATCTGATTCGCGCGAGCCGTGGCCAGATTGAAATGCATTCATATCCATCCAACTGTCATTATGAATATAGTGTGAGGTGCGGTTCTCTCCCCCCGAGGGATGGTAGGTGATGAAGGCATCTTTGCCCAATACATCTTCAATGCCCTTGGCCATGGCGCGCCAAATAGCATGATCGTCAAAGGGTTTATCAGCACTGTCAATTTTCCATTGGTAGGTTACGGGGCGGTCGCCACCAAGAATCCAGATAATATTCCATTGGCCCGCATATCGTTTTGCCAGAATACTGCCATAGGTTTCTGCATTCCTCTCGGTAAAGATGATGGGGCCATCGCCCCACATATGGGCCACTTTATCGCCCCATGTAGGAAGCAATCCAATGTACATTCCTTTTTCTGCAGCTTTGTTGATTACGAAATCAACATGGTCCCAATAATCATACTCATAAGCATTCGCTGGGTTATTACCAGGCGTAATTAATAGTTGAGTTGGGTCTTCGTTATTGAGCGGATAGTCACCGTAACGATTTGGCTCACGAATGCCATTAAACTCTGCCAGCGCTACAGCCTGTAATACATTAAAACCTTGTTCGCTACGGATCGCGATAAATTCCTCCGCCTCTTCACGCGTCATGCGGTGAAATAACTCCCAATCAGTATCACCCAGCCAGAAGAAAGGCTTCCCATCTTTGGTGGAAAGAAATTTTTGGTTTTCACTTACTTTAATTTGGGCGGTCGTCAGGGTAACCATCAGCAAACAAATGAGTCCAGAGAGATTCAATTTTTGTACCATAGATCACGTGTTGAGTTCAATGTTTTTTCTACTTCTCCAGGGTAGGTCTCTGTAAGATACAAAGATATAAAGCATACCCAATTCCATCCAGTTGGCCAAGGTTCGTTTTGTTTCGGGGGCAAACTTTATTCAATTGACAAAATTTACTTTGCAGACCGTATTCCAAAAACCTTTAATTTTGCCACAATAAATTATAACGTACAAAATAACCCTCACCACCTTCTTATGGCTCAGGACAAAAAATTACCCCGCGTGGCTTACTTCTGTATGGAGTATGCCTTACAAAGTGACTTTAAAACATATGCCGGAGGGTTGGGTATACTGGCGGGTGACTACCTGAAAGGCGCTAAAGACCATGGCTATCCTATGGTGGGCATTGGCATTAAATGGAAGCAAGGGTACACTGACCAGCGCATCACGGAAAAGGGAAAAGTACTGGACACCTATCCCATTTATAAGTACGACTTCTTAAAAGACACCGGTGTTACCGTATCCGTTACCATTCGCAAACGTGAAGTAAAATGCAAAGTATGGCTGTGCGATGAGTTTGGAAATGCTCCTATCTATTTGCTGGATACCGATGTACAGGGTAATGAGGATGGTTGGATTACCGGGCAGCTCTACGGTTGGTTTGGGGAAGAGCGCATTGCCCAGGAAATGGTGTTGGGCATTGGCGGGGTAAAGGCCCTTCGGGCATTGGGCATAGAAACAGATGTGTACCATTTCAACGAAGGTCATGCCTTGTTTGCAGGCTTCGAATTAATGCGCGAAAAACTGGAAGCCGGTAAAACGTATGACGATGCACTGGCCGCCACACGCAATGAAATTGTATTTACAACCCATACTCCAGTAGTGCAGGGAAATGAATCGCACTACATCGACCGGTTGTTATACATGGGAGCTGATAACAATAGCTTCAGCAAAAAGCAATTAAAGCAATTGGGCGGTTCGCCATTTAATATGACGGTGGGAGCGTTGCGCCTGTCACGCCATTCCAATGCCGTAGCTCAGCTACATGCAGTGACGGCTAATAAAATGTGGAGCAAGGTGAAAGACCGCTCAGAAATTGTTGGGATCACCAATGCCATCCACCAGCCTACCTGGGTAGACCCTCGCATGATACAGGCCGCGGAAAAAGATGGTGATCTATGGAATGCACATGCTGAGAATAAACGCAAACTTCTTGAGTTTGTAAAAGAACGAACGGGAGTTCAACTGAAAGAAGATTCCTTGCTGATCGGATTCTCCCGGAGAGCTGTGCCATATAAGCGAAGTGATTTGATTTTCACCAATCGCCCGAAGATAGATTCGTTGTTTAGAAGTGGTAAACTCCAGATCATCTTCTCTGGCAAAGCTCACCCGCTGGATGATCGCGGTAAGGAGATCATAGAAAATATTGTCGCGCTCACCAAAGAATATCCCAATTCGGTCGTATTTCTGGAAAACTACGACATGACGATTGGGGCCGCTCTGGTACGGGGCAGCGACATCTGGCTCAACAATCCACGCAGACCACAGGAAGCCAGCGGCACGTCAGGAATGAAAGCGGCCATGAATGGTGTGCTGAACCTAAGCATTCTCGATGGATGGTGGCCGGAAGCTTGCCAGCATGGAGTGAATGGTTGGCAGATTGGCGATGGCTATGAAAATAAGAAAGAAGATAAATTGGATGCCCACGATCTGAAAGCTATGTATAAGGTATTGCTTAACGAAGTAGTACCGTGTTACTATAACAGCCGCAGCAAATGGGTGGAGATGATGAAGCAAAGTATCCTCAGCACAAAAGATCAGTTTGCCGTTAAGCGTATGCTGGAAGAATATTATGAAAAGCTATACAAGCAGGTGTAGTTGTCATACTTTACCGCTACAAAAGAACTTAAAATGAAAGATGGAATATCAGGCCTGATCGCCAGTGCTTAGCCCGTAAATCGAAAAATTTGTTCGCCACCTCGTTTTATTGAAAGATGAGGGAAGGAAAAGTAATTTCACTCAAAAATCTCCTTTTCAGAGTGTCTCCGTGATAGTGCGAGATAACTGATGAGAGGACTCTTGACGGTATGAATGGCACACCTATCGAGTCCTACGCAGAGTGTTACTTTTCATCTTCCGCAAACGTCACTACATAGCCATTAATGTCTTGAATAGAAAACTCTGTTGCACCGTAAAACGTTTTTTCCAGTCCTTTCACAACCTTCACCCGGCCCTTAATGCGGTCGTGAAATTTCCTGATCTCTTTTAGTTGGATGTACAACAGTAAAGAGCCACCGTCTTTTCTGGAGATGGCCGGCAATTCTGTGCCTAAGCTGTCAAAGGTCTGAAACATAAACGTTACACTTCCGCATGTCATCATGGCCCAAACGATGTCGCCTTGTTCTGGAACGGTCGTGATCAGGTTAAATCCTAAAAGCTTGTAAAAGTCAATGGTCTTGTTGATGTCTTTTACAAATATATTGGGCGAAACAGATTCCATAGTTTTCAACGGTTATTTTCTTACCGCTAAGGCACAAAGTCACACTAAAATCCAAAATCTCAAATCTAACGTCCCAGTCTAACGTCTTCCTTCTCCGTTCCCTTTTATAAACGCCAGATTCTCCATCAAATGATCCTCACCTTTTTCGTAGATCACATTCGAACGCCCCACAATCAGAGAATCGACTTTTCCAATCATGTTAATGTCCTTCTTGCTATACGGAATCTTATGTAAAATGTAACGCACGGCATTTAACCGTGCCCGCTTTTTACAATTGGATTTCACCACGGTCCATGGCGCATCGGAGGTGTCAGTATGGAAAAACATTTTTTCCTTCGCCTCTGTGTATTCCTCCCATTTATCAAGCGAGGCCCTATCTACAGGCGAAAGCTTCCAATGTTTTAAGGGGTGAGTTTTACGGTCTTTAAACCTGCGCTTTTGTTCATCCTGGCTTACCGAAAACCAGAACTTAAAAAGCATGATGCCACTGCGCACCAGGTTGCGTTCAAATTCCGGGGCCTGCCGCATAAACTCATAATACTCTTCCTTCGTGCAAAAGCCCATCACCCGTTCCACACCTGCGCGGTTATACCAGCTGCGGTCAAACAACACAATCTCACCGTTCGTAGGCAAGTGTTTTATATAGCGTTGAAAATACCACTGGCCGCGCTCTTCCTGGGTAGGTTTTTCCAGCGCCACCACCCGCGCGCCCCTCGGATTCATATGTTCCATCATCCGCTTGATCGTTCCTCCTTTACCGGCCGCATCCCTACCTTCAAAGAGGATCACCACCCGGCTACCGGTCTCCTTCACCCACGCCTGCAATTTCAGCAACTCCACCTGCGTATTGTATTTCTGAAATTCATAATTCTTCCGCGACATTAAATACCGGTAGGGGTAGAGGCCATCCTGCCAGCCTTCCGCCAACTCCGCATCGCTGGCGAACTTGTCAGGGTTATTCTTAAATTCCTCTTTCAGTATTTTCAGCAACAACTTTTTTTCCTCACTTGGAAAGTTGGCCAGGTACGTTTCCACAGTTTCCCGTTTGTTGCCTGCCTGTTTCACCTTATTGTTTAGCACTGCGGCCTCGCTGTTCAGTTTGGCCCTCAACTTCCGGTTTACGGTGTGAGCCCTTGCCGCTGCCGGGGTGTCACCGGTGATGATGTCGCCCGCACTTACTTCGCGCGACTGGTGCTTCAACGCTTTCGTTTCGCTTATGGTAGGTATCGATTTTGCCATGGTCGGTCTATGGTTTTGATAAAGTTACTGAAAGGAAAATTTTTATGCATGCTATTTACAGGCGAATAATATGATTATTATCATAGGTAATGGGGTGGGCAGCCCCTCGTCCCCCCGCGAAGCGCTACGCAACTCGGGCCGGGCTGTCGCTACTCGCCACCCAGCACACTTGCCATTTGGTGCTCAAACATGCCGCTTATGCTAAATGGCTGAAAGAAGTTTTAGGAATGTGGCTTGGCGAAAATGAGAGTGCTTCATTTTGGATGAACGTGCTTACTGATTTAAGAGCAAGAAGTGTTGATACCATTTATACCATCAACACTGGCAGAAAATTCCTACATTCGGTAGTGCATCCAGCACATCCTCGCTGTAACTGTTCATATATAAACCTTACTGCTATGAAAAAGGAAACCCTGCTTTCGAAAACCATTCTGGCCGTGCTGGTGCTGGTGTTGGGCTGTACTCCTAAAACACAAGAAGGCGATGGCGCCAACATTGGCGGTGTGGTTACCGGCCCCACCGGGCCCGAGGCCGGGGTTTGGGTGATAGCCGAAACGTTTGACCTGCCCACGCGCTTTGCGAAAATAGTTGTTACCGATGATGCCGGCCGATACCTCATCCCCGGACTACCTGCGGCCAACTACCAGGTGTGGGTGCGTGGCTATGGCCTGATCGACTCACCAAAAAAGGAAGCGCAGCCCGGCACTACATTAAACATCGAGGCGGTGATGGCGCCCAATGAAACAGTGGCCGCTCAATATTATCCGGCAGGCTATTGGCTCTCGCTGCTGCATGTGCCCGACAAGAGTAAGTTTCCCGGCACCGGCCCGGAAGGCAATGGCATCTCGCCCGACATTAAAGTACAGGCCGACTTTCTCCGAAGCATAAAATCAGGTAACTGCCTGGCTTGTCATCAATTGGGCAGCAAAGGCACACGTGAGTTTCAGGCATCGCTTGGAAAATTTAACAACTCGGTAGACGCATGGGAGCGCAGGTTGCAGTCCGGGCAAGCTGGTGCTCAGATGACTACATCGGCTGTTCAGCTTGGACAAAAGCAAATACTTGCGATGTTTGCCGACTGGACGGATCGCATTGCTGCCGGTGAACTGCCCCCGGCACCTCCGCGACCTAAAGGTGTAGAGAGAAATGTTGTCATCACACAATGGGATTGGGCCGGTCCGAAAGTATACCTCCATGATTTGGTTTCTACTGACCGAAGAAACCCCACGGTTAACGCCAACGGTTCTTTGTATGGCGCCCTCGAATTAAGTGGCGACTACCTGCCGGTGTTAGATCCTATAAAAAATATCACAAGCCAGGTACCACTCACCGTGCGCGATCCGAATGCTCCCGTTGTATCGGGTGAGGTGGCCATGCCTTCACCCTACTGGGGCGATACCGCCATCTGGAATAGCAAGACCAATGTGCACAATCCCATGATCGATGGTGAAGGTCGTGTGTGGATCACTGCTGCCGTACGCGGACCTGAGAACCCAGACTTTTGTAAAGAAGGATCGGACCATCCGTCAGCGAAAGCTTTTCCATTGGAACGGTCGTACCGTCAGCTCGGTGTGTATGATCCGAAGACGGACAAGTATACAACTATAAATACCTGTTTCAGCACGCATCACCTCATGTTTGCCGAAGATGCGAGCAACACGTTGTGGACCAGTGGTGGCGGCCCGGCAGTGGGCTGGCTTGACACAAAAAGATATTTAGAGACGGGCGATGAACAAGCGTCACAGGGATGGACCGCGCTGATCCTGGACACCAACGGAAACGGCAAGCGCGATGAATATGTGGAGCCCACTGACCCGATGGATCCTAAAAAAGATAAGCGCATTGCACGCGGCATTTATTCTGTTGCACCCGCACCCGATGGATCGGTGTGGGGATCATCGTTAGGATATCCGGGCGCAGTGATCAGGCTCAATCCGGGACCTAATCCTTCGGAGACCGCACTCGCAGAGTATTATGAATTGCCGTTGAACGATATGGGTGAACCCGTGGAAGGATTTTCTCCCCGCGGCATGGACGTTGACCGAAATGGTGTGGCGTGGGTGGCGCTGGCCAGCGGCCATATGGCAAGCTTTGATCGCAGCAAATGTAAAACCCTGAACGGCCCAGCAGCAACAGGACAGCATTGCCCTGAAGGCTGGACATTTTATCCTGAACCCCTTCCTCAATTTAAGGGTGTTGAATTATCCGGTAGTGCTGAGGCCAGCTACTACACGTGGGTGGATCAGTTCAACACCTTTGGGCTGGGTGAAAATATTCCCATTAACACCGGCAATGAGTCCGAAGGTCTACTGGCGTTGAAAGACGGACAGTGGGTGGTGCTACGCGTTCCGTATCCTACAGGTTTTTATACTAAGTGGGTGGATGGAAGAATTGATGACCCGAATGCAGGCTGGAAAGGTCGTGGGTTATGGGTGACTATCAGCACACGTGCTCCGTTTCATATGGAAGGAGGCAAAGGCACACCGAGCAAAGTATTTAAGTTTCAGCTTAGGCCTGATCCATTGGCGAAGTAGAATTCTTACGTGTACACGCGCTGGGCGCTCATATTTACTGATCTTCAATTTATTAAAGGTCCTATATGTTACTTACAATTTTCTTTAATCATTACGTAACCATCTTAAACAAGCTGAGTATTATATCAAATACTACCGTTATGCCCACATTTATCCACACCTCGTTTGTTGTTCTGATCTTTTCACTGGCCATTGTACCGGGTTTTTCGCAAAACGCCAACTCCACACTCAAAAAAACTGAAGAGAAAACTCAAACTGACCCCACGAAAGAGGAATCGTCCAGGTCTGACGGGTTGAGAAAAATATCAACACACGGGTCACCTGACTGGGATTTCGACATCAACATAGATGAAGAGGCCCTGGAAGCGAATATTAAATTGGCAGTTGAGAATGCCATGAAGTCGGTTGAGGTGGCGCTTGATAAACTGGTGATTAATATCGAACCGATCGAAATTAATTTAGGGGACTTGAACCTGGATATGGACCCCATCGAGATCAATATTCCTGCCCTGGACATCGACATCGAACCGATTGAAGTTAATCTGGATGACCTCGACATCGATATAGATATCGATGATGATTCTGATTGGAATGAAGATGAAGACAACGATGAGGGAGAAGGCAATGATGAGGATGAAGACAACGATGATGAAGACGATGATAATGACAAATTCTTCCGCAAGGACGAATCAACCCCGCCCGTTAAAAAGGATCAGAGCAAAGAGAAAGACCAGCTGAAGGATAAATCCAACAAGAAAGAGAAGTCCAGCATCGACAAACCCGACCAGGAGAAACTGGAGAAAGACAAATCGAAGGGACTGAAGAAGATCAACTGAGATGATAGCTGCTTGCCAGGCGACAGAGACGCTGCGAAGAATTTAAGTCAAGGCAAAAGCCTGGTAGGGATGCTTCATTGCGCGTGTTTACACACTACCCGCCTTTTTGCCGGGATACGGTTCTTAAATTGACCCTCAATGCTTTCAATTCCTTCTTCTGACAGTTGAGGCACAAGAATGCAGGCGCGTAAGGCAAACGGGAAGCCAAATTAAAGTTCGGAGGATTTTTCCTTGCTGGAATTCTTCTCCCATCAAGCTTATCGATATTACTTGCTTCTGAACAGGCGTTGTAGCCCCATCTCTCTACCTCCCGCACAACACTAACAAAGGGCCCGGTCCATGCAACATCAACTCCGGGAATAGCGTCTTAGCTATACAAAAAAATAAGTAGCTTTCTAAACCAAAAACAACATGATCAGAAACTACATCATCACCGCCTTTCGTGCGTTACGCAAACAAAAATTTTACACTTTCATCAACATATCAGGACTTTCTATTGGCATAGGTGCGTGCCTGGTCATACTACTTTTTGTCGTGAACGAATTCAGCTACGACCGCTATCAAGCCAAAGGAGACCGGATTTTCCGGGTTAATACAGAAATAAAATTTGGAGCAAATCACTTCACAGTATGCTCTGGTTATCCGGTCATGGCTGAGCTATTCAGACAGAATTATCCGGAGATCGAAACAATCGTGCGCATCACCAATTATGGAAAAAGATATGTGCGCCATGTAAATAGCCGTGAGAAGACAAGAGAAAATGCAGTATGGGTTGATAGCACCTTCTTTTCCGTTTTTTCCATTCCTGTTCTGGAGGGCGATCCCCACACAGCACTGCGCGAACCAAACTCGATTGTCATCAGCCGGAAGATGGCAAAGAAATATTTCCCGGATGGAAACGCCCTGGGACAAAGTCTCATCCTCGATGATGATTCCAATAATAAAGTCACCGCTGTGTATGAAGACATTCCTGTGCAAAGTCATTTTCATTTCGATATTCTCCGATCGATGTCAGGCCTCGAGGACGCAAAGTCTGTAACACTGATTGGCGGCAGTGAAGCCCATCTCTATATGTTGCTACAAGAAGGAACCCGTGCGCAGCAACTGGAGGCAAAATTCCCAGCCTTCATAGAAAAATATGTGATGCCACAGATTGCCGATGCAATAGGCGGAGATCAGACACTGGAAAAATTTCGCGCGGCAGGAAACAACTGGCAATACTCTCTTACGAATCTGAAGGATATTCACTTGCACTCCTCGTTCCTGAGTGAGTTTGAACCAAATGGAAATATTACCTACGTGTATCTGTTCGCGGCCATCGCCATGTTCATCCTGATCATTGCCTGTATCAACTTCATGAATCTTTCCACGGCAAGATCCGCTAACCGGGCGCGCGAAGTAGGTGTGCGTAAAGTGATGGGTTCGTTGCGGTCGCAGTTGATTAATCAGTTCCTGGCCGAGTCATTCATGCTCACCTTATTTTCTTTTATGCTGGCATTGGTAATCGCTTATTTTTTCCTTCCCATGTTTAACACACTGGCTGATAAACAACTCGCGCTTCCACTCAAAGAGCTGTGGTTCTATGGTTTGGTGTTAACAGCTTCGATGTTTGTGGCGCTCATGGCAGGACTTTATCCAGCCTTCTTTCTTTCAGGCTTCAAACCGGTTGCCGTGTTGAAAGGCAAACTTGCACTCGGGCTAAAGAGCGGGTGGGTGCGAAATGGTTTGGTTGTTTTTCAATTCGTGGTATCCATTTTTCTGATTATCGCCACCATTGCGGTCAACCAGCAACTCAACTTCATGCAAAGTAAAAGATTGGGATATGAGAAGGATCAACTCATTGTAGTGAAAGAAGCCTTCCTGTTGGGAAACAACCTTCAGCCTTTTAAAGAAGAGGTGCTGCGCAATACGTCTATTAGCAGCGGAACCATTTCAGGCTACTTGCCGGTGGCAGGTGGTTGGCGAGGCAGCGACACCTATTGGAAAGATGGTGTGTCACCAGTTCAAACCAACATTCAGGACATGGTGAATATGCAGGTGTGGGATGTAGACCTGGATTATCTCAACACTTTCAAGATGAATGTGAGGCAGGGGCGGGGCTTTACAAAAGAATTTCTATCCGACTCAACCGCCATCATTCTCAATGAGACCGCCATTGCCCGATTCAAAATTGAAGGTGATCCGATTGGAAAAAAGGTAAGTCACTTTGGTGCACAGCGGCCTGATGGTTCTCCTGATCCAAGCAAGATTCAATCGTGGACGATCATTGGTGTAGTGGAAGACTTTCATTACGAGTCACTGAAAAGCAATATTGGACCGTTGGGATTTTTGTTGCGGAAAAGCAATGGCAGTGCGACATTCCGGTTTGAGGCCGCAAATACATCCAATGTTATTATCACCTTAGAACAAGCATGGAAAAAACTTTCACCCGATAGTCCGTTTCAATATTCCTTTCTCGATGATGATTTTGAGAGAATGTATTCAACCGAACAACGGCTTGGAAAAATATTTGCGGTGTTTGCCGTGTTAGCGATAGTCATTGCCTGTCTCGGTTTGTTTGCGCTCACCGCTTTTACCACGGAACAGCGCACCAAAGAAATTGGTATACGTAAAGCATTAGGTGCTTCGATCAATACTATTATTTTGTTGCTTTCAAAAGATTTCAGCCGGCTTATACTCATCGCCTTTGTGTTAGCGGTGCCGTTGGCATGGTATTCCGTTGATCAATGGCTGGAGGGCTATGCCTTCAAAACAGAAATTGGGATGCCCGTCTATCTCGTGGCCGGAAGCCTGACTCTTCTTATTTCCCTGGCGACTATGAGCTACCAATCGATCAAAGCTGCGAGAGGAAACCCTATTGAAAGTTTGCGAAGCGAATAGAGAATCAAGGACTCTGTCCGGATTCCTGTCTAAGAAGGCACGCAATACAAACGCGTGCCAACAAGCAAGAATCAAACTGAAGGGCAGTTTGGTTAACCAATATCAAACGTACATAGTATCAATTACCGTCTCCACTTTATGAGCGAAGGAAATTGATGACTACGCGATGCTATCCATATCAATAGGCAATTTTCTAATGCGTTTGCCGGTGAGATCAAATATAGCATTGGCCAGTGCAGGTGCCACCGAGGGAAGTCCGGCTTCGCCCGCACCATCGGGTGGAGCTTCACTATCTAAAATATGAGTTTCAATTTCAGGGCATTGATTCATTTTTAACAATGCGTAGGTATTGAAGTTTTGTTCAACAATAGCTCCGCCAGCTACAGTCAGGCCTGCATAAACCGCACCTAGTCCCATCACAATAGCACCTTCCGCTTGCGCCCTCACGGTATCTGGATTGATGCAGATACCTAAATCAAGTACGGTTGTAATTTTAATGGGCACGATGCTTTTGCCTTTTTGCTGAACTTCCACCAACATCGCAAAATAGGCTCCGGATCTTTCCACTGTGGCTATTCCCCTTCCAATGCCTTTTACCTTTGGCGATTTCCAATTTGTTTTTTCGGCAAGTCCAAGTAAAACTCTTCTGTACCTTGGATGGTCAAGCATATCGAGTCTGAACTGCAATGGATCTTTCCCCGCTTTAACAGCGAGTTCATCAATGAAGCATTCATGTGCAAATGGATTGGTAGAATGATATACTCCACGCCAATAAGAAATTGGAATGTGTCTTTTTCGGAGTAGCCCTTTAATGGAGAGATTAGGGATCAGGTAGTCGGTATTTATTCCTCCCATCAATTGACGCCCAGCTTTCATCGTATCTCCGGTTTGGTTCTGAATTTCCTGTGCGATCACTTTATGTTCCAATGCTGTTACCTTGCCCGTGCTATCCAACACGGCCCTGCACACATTCAAACTGCACGCCCTGAAGGGCCCTTGGGTTTGGTCATCTTCTCTCGTCCATATTACTTTCACCGGCACTCCGGATTTTTTTGAGAGGTCTGCCGCTTCTTCCGCCACATCAGTCATTGATCTTCTGCCAAACCCTCCGCCCATGAAGGTATAGTTGATTTTCACGGCATCCTCAGACAGGTCATATTTTTTTGACAGGAATGATCGTATGCCATTGGGGTTTTGTGTGGATCCCCAAAATTCAGCATCGGTATCACGCACACTGACAATCGCATTCATGGGTTCCATGGGTACGTGCGCCTGGTAAGGTGTTTCATAGGCTGCTTCAATAATAGAAGTAGCACTATTGAAAACTGACTTGACATCTCCTTTGCCAAACAACTCATCACCATCTGTTTTAGCTACCTCATAGGAATCAGCCAATATCGTTTTATCGGAAACCGTCTCGTGATTTTGCGTGTCCCATTCCACCTTCAACACCTTTCTTCCTTGCAGTGCATTCCAATAGTTGTCAGCCAACACTGCTACACCTTCCCGTATGCGACCGTACACTTCACGTCCGGTTTGTATAACATATCTCACGCCAGCTACTTTTAAAACTTCCTCCTTATTAAAGCTCTTCACCTTTCCCAGAAAAACAGGTGATCGTTCCACAGAAGCATACAGCATTCCGGGCACAATTAAATCAATGCCAAATTTGGCTTCGCCATTTGTTTTTAATGGAATGTCCATTCTGGCAGTTGACTTTCCGATGATCTTAAATTCTGCCGGTGTTTTAAGAGGTGGGTTCTCAGAAGGGCTCAGCTTGCCAGCCTCCTCCACCAACTCTGCATAGGTGAATTTTGCCCCAGACTTATTTAGTACAGTTCCGTTGCTGGCGATGCATTCGCTGATCGTAATTTTCCATTTATTAGCGGCAGCTTGCTTCAGCATTTCGCGTGCAGCCGCACCCATTTTTCTTAGCTTTTCAAATTCCGTTTGAATGCTTCGGCTACCTACTACCATTTGATTTCCAAACAACTTGGCGTTGGCTGCCGAGGGCCGGATTGAAATCTGATCCATGGAAACTTCTAATTCTTCCGCCAGAATCATGGGGATGGATTGATAGGTTCCTTGCCCCATCTCAGGCCGGTGATTTAATAGCGTAATACTGCCATCTGTGCCGATGGAGATAAATTGATTCAGGTCAATCTTTGAAATAGCATGTGTTACACTGGCCACCAACTTATCATTTCCATCAGCATCAGACCCAAAGCCCACAACAAGATATGCTCCCGTTAAGGAAGACATCTGGATAAATTTTCGTCTGGTTATTGATTCCATATCTTACATTTTTGAAGCTTCCTTAATTGCCTTTTTTATTCTTGGATATGTTCCACATCTGCAAAGCACTGAGCTCATGGCTGTATCAATGTCTGCGTCCGATGGATGGGGGTTTCTTTTCAGCAAAGCCACGGCAATCATGATTTGTCCGGATTGACAATAACCACATTGTGGCACTTGCTCAGCTATCCAGGCCAACTGAACGGCATGATCATTATTTTTTGAGAGCCCCTCTATGGTTGTGATCTCTTTGCCAACAGCTGCCGAGGACGGAAGAACGCAAGACCTAACCGGAGTGCCATCCAAGTGTACCGTGCAGGCTCCGCACTGCGCAATGCCACACGCAAATTTTGTTCCGGTGAGTCCCATAAAATCGCGGAGAGCCCATAGCAAGGGCATCTTAGGATCTACATCAACCTCTTTTACTTGTCCATTTACACGCAATGATAGTTTTGTCATGATCGTGAAGGGTTTTGACTCAAAAGCTAACTATTTTATGGGAGTTATCCAATGGGAATTATGCAGTTTCGTATTGATCGATATTTATTACGGATATGGATCAATGTGTATATTTTATATGATGAAACTTAAAAACAAAAACTACATTTTGGTAAGATTTCTCTCTCCGCTATCGTTGAGTTCGAAAAGACGTAGACCAAACATTAGATGCCTGGTCCTTTCGAGTTGCGAAACCTTTGTACTGGCTACTCATTACATTGCGAGAAATCTTCCCATGACTAAAAACAAATTGCATTTTAGCAAGATTTTTCAGCTTCTCTCAAATAGAGTAAACGAATGAATCGAATAATAATTTTTGTGATCGTAAGTATACCCATAACTATTATATCATGGAGAACATTATATAAAATAAAGAGTCATGGTTTTTTTCGTTACTTCAGTTGGGAATGTATTGTATGGCTTTTTGTGAGCAACTACAGGTACTGGTTTGACAATCCTTTGTCCATTACACAGCTATTTTCATGGTCTTTACTTTTTGTATCTGGTTATCTGGTTATTGCAGGCATGATGAAATTGAAGGAAAAGGGGAAACAAGAAAGGAACAGCAACAGAAAAACACTCTATCCATTTGAACAGACAACCGAACTAATAGAAACTGGGATTTATAAATATGTCAGACATCCACTTTATTCCTCATTACTTTTTTTGACGTGGGGAATTTTTTTAAAGAATACTACGATTGAATTACTAGTTGTAACCATACTATCCTCAACATTTCTTTATCTTACAGCCATATTTGACGAGAAGGAATGTATTATATTCTTTGGCGACAAGTATACTGAATATATGAAACGAAGTAAAAGGTTTTTACCCTACATACTATAACACAGATACCATGAAAGTGGAGACTGCTTCGCGCTTACACACATTACCCGTGCAGGAGCGCCCAATGACCTAATCAGCCGAAGCACCTCACTCGTCTTTGAGTGACTCAACCGGATTCATGTTAGCAGCCTTAAACACTTTGTAGCCGATCGCCAGAAATGAAATCACAAACAACAGGCCTATTGAAATACCAAACGTAATTGCATTCGGCCCTTGATAGTACTTCCAGATGCTCCCCATAATCATGTCCGACTGCACCTGGCCTCCCCATGCTCCCAAAGCGGAAGCCAACACGAGAATGATCGCAAATTCCGTATTCACAATCAGGGCAATATTCGTAACCGAGGCACCTAGTACTTTGCGCACACCAATTTCTTTCATGCGCTTAATGATGTTGAGCGAGACCAGCGTAAACAAACCCGTGGTCGACAGCAGCATGGTAATCACACCCATAAAAGCAAACATGTACACAATGTTGATGTTTACTTCGTCCACCTGTTGCATATTTTCTCCTAACATCCTGCCGTTATATAACCGGTTGGGAAAAACTTTGTTCCACTCCTGGTTCATAAAAGTATTCACTGATGCCACTTGTGTGGCGCTCGTACTAACCACCAACTGTGTGTATTGCCCGGGTACTACATACCGAATCATCATCGGTTCTAATTCGCGCCAAAGCCCTACCGTGTACACATCTTTCACCACACCAATCACAAATAGTTTCACTGTGTCTCGCCAGATAATTTCTTTTCCAAGCGCCTTATCCCAGCCAAAAGCGGCAGCCATCTTCTGCGTAACTATCACCGATTCCTTTCTATCCGTCTCCGAATCTTTTATAAAGTCCCGGCCCTCTACCAGTTTCAATTCCATAGTAGGTAAGTAATGATCACCTACCTCAATAATATCTACCTCCAGTTGTTTTGATTCATGCTTAATCGGGTCATTGACATGGTTCGAAAAAATTCCACTTTTTGCACCCGCAATGGAAACAATGGCCGGGTTGGATTGAAGCGCATTCCGATAGGTATCAAATTCACTTTGGTTATTTACCCAGGCAATCAACGAGCCGCGCGCATCAAAGCCAAGATCATAGGCACACTGATATCGGGCATTTTGAATAAAGCCAATAGCACTCACAATCGTGATCAGCGAAATGCTGAACTGCAACCCCAACAGAATGCGTGTGAAATAATTGGTGCCCCCAAACTTAAGTGTCCCTTTTAATATGGTAACGGTTTCAAACTTGCTGATGTAAAAAGCAGGGTAGCTTCCTGCCGCAATGCCTGTGAACAGCACCACACCTAAAAGAAAATACAAAAAAGTTGGGTTGTCCAGGTAATGAGGTGTTAATCGAAAATACTCCCACATAATATTCCACCCTCTCACCATAAAGTCTGTTAGCACCAAGCCCACCAGTGCCGCCAGCACACAAACCAACATCGTTTCACCAATGTATTGTAAGACCAATTGCTTACGCATGCTGCCCATCACTTTTCTAATCCCGATTTCTTTTAGCCTGCGTGAAGAAATGGCAATGGAGGTATTGGTTAAATTGAAACAAGCGAGCAGAAGCACCATCACGCCCATCACGTTCGAGCCAATCACAGCTGAGATGGGAGGGGCGCCCCAGGTCGCGCTCCGTGTATCATTTGCCCTGTCTCGGTGCGCCATAGTTGTGAAAGGATCCAACACAAACTCCTTTACCTGAAAGTCTTCCCTTACCTTGTTATTATTTACTATAAAAGGTTGTAGTTGTTGGTGCACACTGTTTACGCGGCTTGCGTCCTTGATTTGCACGAACAACGTGCTCATTATTTTCCAGTCGTCTTCGCGAATGTCTTTGTGTTCATCTTTATAATTCTCAAAATTCATGAAGGCCGACCCATCACGCTTGTAAAAACTGGAATTCATCGGGGGATCTTTAAACACACCGGCCACCTTTACCTCTTTCAGTTCCTGGCCATATACCTGGGTAAGGGTTTTACCCTCGGCAAGAGCAGCCGTACTAAACAAACGAATGGCCATAGCCTCACTGATAAACACACTGGTTTTGTCTTTTAACCCAGCTGGGTTGCCGGCCATAAAGTCGAACGAAAAAAGCTGAAAAAACTCAGGATCTACATAGCTCATGTTGGCAGGAAAAAGGTCGTTGTCAAGCTTGAAGTTCGACCACGAGTGATAGAAGCGACTGGATTGATCTACATCCGGAAACGTTTTATCCACCACGTCACCCAGAGGAAAGGGGGACTGGCCATAGTAGGTAAGGTTGTCTTCAAACTCACGCACGGCACTTATGCGGTAGATTTGGTCACGGTGTTCATGTACGGCATCAAAGGTGGAGTCGTATTCATAGGCAAAGTAGCCCACAATACACTGTGCTATGGCCACTCCCATACCAAACACATTAATGAAAATGAAGAGTTTGTTCTTCATCAGGCTTCGCCATGTAATCAGGAGGTAATTTTTAAGCATTCCGGTGGGGTTAATCCTGCTAGGTAGAAAAACGAAGATTACAGATATAAGTTTTCCGGTACAAAAAACGGAATCTTTTCTGCGAATTACCAATGACATTCGTCATAGCCGGAGGGTAAATAGCTGATTCTCTCGTGCGAACGTAAGATGAACGAAACAGGGGACACGGCAGTAGGCTTCAAATGCATACCAATCGCAAGGCGGATAATTTAGTGGAAGAACTATTCGGGTAAATTACCAGTACAATCATTACTTTAGCCTACCTTAAATATAACCATCTAAATCACCAATCATGAAAAAGTGTATCACCAACATAGGTATCTGTTGTGTATTTCTGCTACTGACTATACCAGGTCTGGCTCAGGCGCAAGCGTTAACCTCCCAACAGATCGACTCACTCGTCAACAAAACCATGGAGACTATGCCGTTAGCCGGCATTGCAGTGGCGGTAATCAAAGATGGAAAAGTGGTGCATGCCAAGGGCTATGGCGTTGCCACAATAAAAGGTAAAGAGAAGGTAGATGAAAATACGCTCTTCGCTATTGCTTCCAATAGTAAATCGTTCACAGCCGCAGCGCTTGCCATACTGGTAGATGAAGGCAAATTAACCTGGCACGACAAAGTGGTCGATCATATATCCCTGAATTCAAAATGTACGATCCTTATGTAACAGCAAACTTTAACATCCTGGATTTACTTACCCATCGCAGTGGGCTCGGTTTAGGCGCAGGTGACTTAATGTTCTTTCCGGATGGCAGCGATTTTACTATCAAGGATATCGTCAAGAGCTTTCAATATCAAAAACCCGTTTCTGCTTTTCGCACTAAGTTCGACTATGATAACTTGCTGTACATGGTAGCAGGAGAAGTGGTGGCCCGCGCCAGCGGCATGAGTTGGAGCGACTTTGTAGAAAAGAGAATCATGAAACCATTGGGCATGAATCGTTCGGCAGGGTTGTTTCAAAATCTGAAGGACAAAAAAAATACTGCCATGCCACATGCTGTTGTGAAAGGAACGCTGCACCAATTGGAGCCTTATCAAAATCGTGATGGCATCCTTGGCGCAGCAGGAGGTATCTACTCCAGCGTAAATGACTTAAGCAAATGGTTGCTCATGCATTTGAATGACGCTAAGTATGGAGAAACATTGCAAACACAACTTATCACTTCGGCCAACCACCAGGAAATGTTTAAACCGCACACGATAGTAGGTTTTAATGTGGAACCTGATCCGCGTAGCAGGCGCCATTTGAATGCCTATGGATTAGGCTGGGGAATTGAAGATCAGCTTGGCAATATCCTCATCAGCCATACTGGTGGGCTGCCCGGCATGCTCTCTCGCACAGCAATGGTGCCTGAGCTAAACCTGGGAGTAGTGGTGCTCACCAACACCGATCCGGGTGGTTACAGTTTTCAAACCATCTCAGGCGCTATTCTCGATTCCTATTTGGGCAAGCCTAAGAGGGACGAAATAAGCAGGGCAGCGCGATTTATAAAAGAGAACGAAAATAAAGGTGATTCAGTAACGACTGCGGTTTGGAACGCAGTAAAAATGGCAAAGACAGATCACCTGAATTTAGAAACTTTTGCAGGCACCTATCGCGACAATTGGTTTGGTGAAGTAAAGATTGCCTTGAAAGAAGGTCAACTGTGGTTTACCTCTACTCGTTCCTCTAAACTCAAAGGCAAAATGTATTTTTATAAAGCCAATACCTTCGCTATAAAATGGGACTACCGGGATATGGAATGTGATGCTTTTGCGACATTTACCACTGATGAAGAAGGTAGAGCCACCGGCATACGCATGAAGGGCATTTCACCGAACATCGATTTTAGTTTCGACTTTCAGGATTTGGATTTGCAAAGGGCAGATCGATGATGAAGAGTTACACATTGGAAGTAGTAGTGCCCATGGAGCTAGGCCAACTTTCTTGCAACCGATGGATTAATTAAATTCTAAACTTTTTTTTTAAACCTCAACACAACACACTATGCACAAGACTGCCATTCCCTCATTCCTTCTTTTATTCTTCTTTTTGTTGCAACACTGTGCTCCAGCTAATCAACAAGATGAAACAATCTGGCCAACAGAAACCTGGGCAACATCTACCCCGGAGGCGGAAGGCATTGATGCCGCAGCGATTGATTCCATCCATGCTGATATCACGAATGGTAAGTACGGACTGATTGATGAGTTTCTGCTCATTCGTCATGGCAAAGTGGTGGCCAGCCATCATTATAAACAAAAGTATGATTCCATTGCCGCCCACTACGACACTATTAGTAATATGTTTAATTATGATGACCCGGAATGGCATCCGTACTACCAACGTGGAAACATGCATTCACTGCAATCAGTAACCAAAAGCGTAACGTCTGTGGCGCTGGGTATTGCTCTTGATGAAGGGCACCTTGGTGATGTGAACATGCATCCGATGGAATTATTCAATGGCTTCAAACAAGATTTCTCCGACCCTCGTAGAAAGGCTATTACCCTGCAGGATTTGCTCACCATGCGCAGCGGAATTGACTGGAATGAAGGGGCATATACGAATGATGAAAACAGTTGCATCATTATGGAGCGCAGTGATGCATGGATTCAATATGTACTTAGTCAACCTATGCGCGAGACACCGGGCACAAAGTGGGATTATAACAGTGGCGTGAGTATGTTGCTTGGTAAACTGGTAGGAGTCAGCACAGGTACCCGTATAGATGCATGGACAGAAGAAAAATTATTTAAGCCACTGGGCATCCGCCACTATTTCTGGAAAACAACACCCGATAAGGAAGTGGATACCGAAGGAGGTTTATACGTGAGTGCCGAAGACCTGGCGCGTATCGGCTATTTATTTTTGAACAACGGAAAGTGGGACAACAAGCAGGTGGTGTCGGAACAGTGGGTGAAGCAATCCACTACTCCAGTGGTAGCCGATGTTAATTCAGCAAACGAAACTCCTGATTCGGGATATGGTTATCAATGGTGGCTCCCTTCTGTGAAGCCATTCATCTTTGCATGCAATGGATATGGCGGTCAGTTTCTGATGGTGGCGCCAGAGTATGATCTGGTGATTGTATTTAATGGATGGAATATTCATTACAACAAATATCCTCTTTCTTCTTTCGATGCATTGAAAGACCGCATCATTCCAGCTGTGCGTAAATGAATAAGGATACTGGAAATCTTGAACATAACCAGCAGCTTGTACTGCTCATTTTTCTTATCTTTCTATTCTGAATACCATCAATACTATGAATAGAACTACCTATCATCTCCTCTACGCCCTGTCACTTATTTTTCTTTTTTCGTGCCAGCAAAGTCCAACTGAAGTATCCAATACCGATACTTATCTTGAAGAGATTACGATTCGTCAACTTCAAGACGGCTATGTAAAAGGAACCTTTACCATTGAACAGGTAGTAAAGGATTACCTGGCACGCATCGAAGCAATAGACAAGCAAGGTCCTGCTATTAATTCCATCATTTTCATAAATCCAAATGCAATCGAGCAGGCGAAGGAGTTGGATAAAGAAAGAAGTGAAGGAAAAATACGTGGGCCTCTGCATGGCATTCCGGTTATTCTCAAAGACAATATCGACACCTACGATATGCCGACTACCGCAGGCGCTACAGTTTTGCGAAATTCATATCCTGTCATGGATAGTTACGTCACCCAACGATTGAAAAAAGCAGGTGCCATTATCATTGCAAAGTCTAACTTGAGCGAATGGGCCAACTTCCGTGGTGATATGTCATCCAGCGGGTGGAGTGGAGTAGGAGGGCAGACGAAAAATCCGTATGTGCTCGATCGCAATCCGTGTGGATCAAGCGCTGGTTCTGGTGCAGCCATCGCAGCTAGCTTGGCTGCCTTTGCTATCGGTACAGAGACGAACGGCTCTATTGTTTGTCCGTCAAATAACAACGGTCTTGTCGGCTTAAAGCCAACCGTTGGCTTATTAAGTCGCAGTGGTATTATTCCCATTTCTTTCACACAAGATACACCTGGTCCGATGGCACGTACGGTCGAAGATGTTGCCATCAGTCTGGGCGCCATGGTAGGCATCGATTCAGCGGATAGTAAAACGCTGGTTTCAGCAGGAAAGTATCACACGGATTATACACCATTTTTAAAACCAGACGGACTCCGAGGCAAAAGGATTGGTTTGTTAAAAAAAAGTATGGGTTATCATGCCAAAGTAGATACATTGATGAAGCAGGCGATTGCCCACTTAAAAAGTCAGGGAGCAGAAGTAATAGAGCTGGATTTTAGTATGGACCGGGCAGCGAATGAAAATTCTTTTCAGGTAATGTTGTATGAGTTCAACGGTGGACTAACGCAGTATTTTGCAAGCCTGGGTGAGAAGGCACCGGTGAAGAATTTGCAAGAATTGATTGCTTTCAATAAGAAAGACTCTGTTGAACTCCGCTACTTCGATCAGCGCGTATTGGAAATGGCGGCTGCCAAAGGTGATCTTAAAGCAAAAGAGTATCGGGAAGCGCTGACAACGATGTTGAAAGCTTCGCGCGAAAATGGCATCGACAAATTATTAAAAGAAAATTCGTTAGATGCGTTGATGGCCCCCACAGGTTCTCCGGCCTGGAAAACAGATTTGATAGATGGTGATCACTTCATGGGAGGTAGTTCATCATTGGCAGCTATTTCCGGGTATCCGTCCATTACGGTGCCCATGGGTTTTATTGATGAGCTTCCGGTAGGGGTTTCTTTCTTTAGCACCGCCTGGACAGAACCTATGCTGTTGGAGATTGCTTTTTCGTATGAACAAAGTACGAAGCACCGCAAGGCCCCCAGGTATATTCCATCGAACTGATGGAGAAAGCTGGCTTTGCTTTTTACTTAGATCTTGCGGTCGCCTGATACCCGACCAATTAAGGCAAGGTTCATATTTTTTGCACCCACGGTCTTATCTGCAAGCGCAACATAATTAAACCTTTGGAAAAGGGTAGGGCAGTCTTCTCGACCACCAGCCGTGATTTGGTAATAGGTCGCTGCGAAGAAAATTTATATGCCTACTGAAAGGTGACCTCCGCATTCATAAAGAGTAAATCACTACTTTGTTTTTTTATTACCTTTAAAGATTCAGCAAAACCAAAATGCGTTCATATGAAGAAGCTATTCGTCCTGTTACTTTTTGTTTGGGGCATCACACCTCTCGCCTTGGCCCAAACGGGCACGATCGAATATTATACAAGGCAAACCTACATGATTCCGATGCGAGATGGGGTAAAACTCAACACCGATGTACTTTCACCTAACAACATAAAAGAGCCCTTGCCCATTTTAATTCAACGCACTCCCTATGGAGCTCAGTTTCCTGCGCGCATTGAGGTATCAAATATGGGCGCCATGGCCAAGGCGGGCTACATTTTTGTGATGCAGGACATACGCGGCAAATTTAAAAGCGAAGGAACATTTGAAATGAACAGACCTTTGTATCATCTGGCCGATAAAACCAAAACGGATGAAAGCACTGATGCCTATGATGCCATCGATTGGCTGATTAAAAACATACCCAACAACAACGGTAAAGTGGGTATTTATGGGGTCTCTTACCTTGGCTATACCGCTCTCGATGCAAGCAGCGATCCTCACCCGGCACTGAGAGCAAGTTCACCACAAGCTTCACCTACTGATATGTTTCTTGGCGATGACTTTCACCACAATGGGGCCTTCCGTTTAAGTTATGGCCTCGAGTATAGTTACATGGTCGAAAATGCAAAAGAAGACAACAGCGAATTCCCATTTCCACAATACGACCTCTACGATTGGTACCTGAAGTTAGGTCCAATCAAAAACGTAAACGAGAAGTATTTTAAAAAGAGACTCGCTGCGTGGAACGATTTTGTGCTACATCCCAACTACGATGACTTCTGGAAAAGACAATCAATGTTAACGAGCATGCAACACGCTCAGCTCCCCATATTACACGTAGGCGGTTATTACGATCAGGAAGATTTGAACGGCCCGCAACTGATGTACTCGCATTTAGAGAAGAATGACAAATCAAATTTAAATTACCTGGTGTTAGGGCCGTGGTCGCATGGGCAATGGGCTAATAAAGTGGCCGACAGTCTTGGTCAAATAAGTTTTGGAGGAAATACGGCCGAATGGTTTCAGCGATTACAAAAGCAATGGTTTGACTACTGGCTAAAGGGAATTGGCGATGGAAAGTTTGCCGAAGCCTATTGTTTTCAAACAGGCAGCAATCAGTGGAAACAATTTGCAACCTGGCCGCCCAAAGAAGCAGAACTAAAGAAACTTTTCACCAGGACCGATGGAACATTGTCTTTTGATAAACCCACTACCGCAACAGGCTCAGTTAATTATATCAGCGATCCAGGCAAACCTGTTCCGTATCGGCCACAGCCGATCGAAGCAACGTATGGAAAAGGAAGTCGGTGGGAAAGTTGGCAGGTAGAGGATCAACGCTTTGTGGCCTCAAGACCGGATGTGATTAGCTTTGTCGCGGATAGTTTGAAGGAAGACCTGACCGTGACCGGAAAAATTACAGCCCATCTCTTTGTAAGCACAACGGCCAGCGATGCGGATTATGTTGTTAAAGTAATTGATGTTTATCCGAATTTTGATCAAACAAATTTTCGGATGAGTGGTTATCAATTGCCTGTCACGATGGAAGTATTCAGAGGACGGTTCAGAAAAAGTTTTGAAAAACCCGAACCCTTTATTGCCAACCAACCAGAGGAAATCGCAATTGATCTGCACCAGGTGAACCACATTTTTTTAAAAGGACATAAAATAATGATCCAGGTGCAAAGTACTTGGTTTCCTATCATCGATCGCAATCCTCAAAAATTTGTGCCTTCCATCTTTGAAGCAAACGATGATGACTTTGTCAAAGCCACGCATACCATCTATTCCAACAATGTGCTGGCATCGTACGTGGAGTTACCTGTATTGAAGTAAGGATTCTATTATAAGACATTATTTTCTGAATAGGGCGATGATAGATTTTGTAGAGATACATCATTTATAACCGTCCCTGGCTACTGTACAGACGACTGCCTCCAGTTAAAGTTAAAATTAACAAGGCGTGCATAACATCCTGAGAGAGACCATGGAAGAAACCTATTTATAGAAATTGTGATTTGATTTAGGTTAAAGTTTGAAGGATTCAAAATAGCTGTTGATAGGGTGACCCACAGTAATCCTCTGACTTCACCATTAATATACATTCACCGCCAGATTTGCCGAATACTTTTTATATTTCAGGCGTATACCATTACTCCTATGATAAAAGCCATTGTCTCTTGCCTGCTGACTGTTTTATTTATTTTTCCAGGTGTTGCACAGCGTGATAAAAAAGCATCAACTCCTGCTCCTGTAAATGTTGCAGTCGACTTCAACACCTATTTCAAGTCTGTAAAATGGAGAAGCATCGGGCCGTTCAGAGGTGGACGATCGGTCACAGCGACAGGTGTAGTGGGTGATCTCAATACCTATTACATGGGTACTACCGGGGGTGGTGTTTGGAAAACGGACGATCTTGGTATTAGCTGGAAAAATATTTCAGATGGGTTTTTCAAAACCGGTTCTGTCGGAGCAGTCTCTGTTTCTGAAAGCGACCCTAACGTTGTGTATGTAGGCATGGGCGAGCATGCAGCAAGGGGTGTAATGACTCATCATGGGGATGGTGTCTATAAGTCAACCGATGCCGGAAAGACATGGAAGAAGGTGGGTCTTGAATTAACACAGCATATTTCTCGCATCGCCATTGATCCGCGCGATCCAAATATTGTGTACGTAGCGGCACAGGGTGCTTTGTATGGACACAACAAGGAGAGAGGGGTGTTTAAGTCCACCAATGGAGGAGATACATGGACCAACGTCTTGTACGTGGATGACAAAACAGGTTGTGTAGAGCTATCGATGGATATGAACAACCCGCGCATTTTATATGCAGCTATGACAGAGTATGGCCGCCTTCCATGGAAAGTAATCAGCGGTGGGCCGACCAGCGGCCTCTATAAATCAACGGATGGTGGAGCCACCTGGAATAAAATTCACAAAGGCCTTCCCACAGAGTTGGGCAAGATGGCGGTAGCGGTCTGTCGCTCCAATTCAGAACGTGTCTATGCTTTAATTGAAAGTGATTCGGACAAAGAGTTGGGTGGCCTGTTTGTTTCGACCAATGCCGGAGAAAGCTGGACTCGGATGACCAATGATCATCGCTTGTTACAGCGTGCCTGGTATTATATTGAATTGTTTACCGATCCGAAAGATGAACTTACTCTATATGTGCTGAGTGCGCCCGCACTTCGTTCCATTGATGGAGGGAAAACCTGGGAAGATATTTCTTCCACTCATGGCGACTATCACAACTTGTGGATCAATCCGAATAATTCAAAGAACATGATTATTTCTGATGATGGGGGTTCAGCGATTAGTGTAAATGGCGGAAAGACCTGGTCAACCCAAAATAATATGCCCACCGCACAGTTTTATCGTATCAACGTGGATAATAGTATTCCGTATCGCATCTATGGTGGCCAGCAAGACAATTCATCCGTATCCATCGCGAATCGCGATTTGGCGGGTGGTGGAATTACTACTTCCAACTGGACTTCTTCGGCAGGAGGAGAAAGCGCTTTTCTTGCTTTTAATCCTGACGATCCTCGTTATGTAATGGGTGGCAGTTATGAAGGCACTATTGATTTACTCGATACGAAGGCCAGTGCAGGAACAAACATTATGGCTGCTCCTATAGAATATCTGGCCATGGATGCGAAGGACATGAAGTATCGTTATAACTGGAATGCACCCATCATCTGGTCAAAGCATGAACCCAATACCTTCTATCATGGTTCTCAATATTTGTTACGCACAACAGATATGGGCACAAGCTGGACAGAAGCCTCACCTGATCTTACACGTAATGATAAAAGCAAACAAGGCAAGAGCGGTGGGCCTTATACAAATGAGTCAGTGGGTGCTGAAAATTATGGAACACTGAGTTACGTCACGGAGTCTCTTCAGGAAAAGGGTGTGATCTGGACCGGTAGCGATGACGGATTAGTGCACCTAACGCGTGATGGAGGAGCCAGTTGGCAAAATGTTACACCGACCGGCTTACAAGAGTGCCTGATCAATGCCATCGAAGTCTCACCACATGATAAAGCCACCGCCTATATTGCCACTACACGTTATAAGTTCAATGACCACACGCCTGGCCTTTATAAAACTACTGACTATGGCAAAACATGGACTAAAATAAATAATGGTATTCCCAATAACGCATTTACACGTGTTGTCCGGGAAGATAATACACGCAAAGATCTGCTTTTTGCTGGAACCGAGTTAGGGGTGTTTATCTCGTGGAATGGAGGAAAAGAGTGGTCTCCCTTTCAGCTCAACTTGCCCATCGCACCTATTACCGATTTAAAAATTCATCGGGGTGATCTTATTGCGGCTACATCTGGCAGATCGTTCTGGATATTGGATGATCTTGGTTTGGTGCGTCAATTTAAGAATGGAGATAATGCATTTATTCTATTTCAACCCGAATCGGCTATATTAACTAATTCATATAGTGAACTGGACAAGACAGGTACTGATGTTACCGGAACGAATCCGTATCGGGGAGTAAATCCCGCAAGTGGTGCCGTGATCTATTATCAACTGCCCACATTGGAAGAAAAGGAACACATACAAATGGAAATACGTGATACCGCAGGTAATTTGGTGCGTGCCTTTAGTTCACAAACGGACAGTACATTTAAACAAAATCCCGGAGGGCCCAGAGCGGACCCTACTTTAACAAAGGAAACAGGAATCAATCGCTTTGTATGGAATCTTCGGTATCCTTCGATGACCGGTGTGCCAGGTGTTTATGTTGAATATAATTTTAATGGACACAAAGCCTCACCAGGTAAATACAACGTGCTATTGCGATGGAAAGACAAGACAGAATCCACTACTATAGAGATAGTGCCGAACCCTCTGTACACTACCGATGCCCAAACATACCAGGAGTATCATCAGTTGATGAGCACTATGGAGGGTGAGTTAAGCCGCATGCATAAACTAGTTACACTTATGTATGGTAAAATGGAACAAGTCAATCAGTTGATCAAAACGTTACCTGCCGATGAGAAATATACAGCTCTGAAGAAAGAAGGAGCGGGACTGGCGCAGCGTATGAAGTTATGGGATGAAGATATGGTGCAACGAAAATCCAAAGCATATGATGATGTGGAAAACTTTCCGAATAAGTTCACTGCAAATTATATGTTTATGATTAATCAAGCAGAAAGTGATCTTCCGAGAGTGACAAAACCCATCTTGGAGCGACTCAAAGAATTGAACACGATCTGGTCTGGCCTGGAGGCCAGGGCCAGTCAACTACTGGACAAAGATCTCCCTGCTTTCAACAAACAACTTTGGGAGTCAGGCATCGGTGCTGTCTGGTTGAAGTAATCTTTTGCCGAACGTCTAATTCATCAGGTCATCCAACACTCATCCGACTTGATGAATCAGTATAATAGTTGCCTGCATTCGTCTATCGAAAACACAGATTGGCCGAATGTCCACAACCCCGAAGAGATGTTATCGTTATCTTCACTACACTTAAATCAAAAAACTATGAAAAAACAAACTTACTTACTGGCAACCATCGTGTTGATACTTGCCTCTGCATTTACCATTATCCAATCGCAAGACTGGAAAATTGCTGAGGGGTACTCTATAAAATTTGATGGAGGAGATCCTTCCGGTGAATTCACAGGATTGAAAGCCACCATTCAATTTGATGAGAAAAATCTGGCAGCCTCCAAATTTGAAGCAACCATTGACGTTGCCTCCATCAACACGGGTAATGGAATGAAGAATACCCATGCCAAGAGTGCCAACTGGTTTGATGTCGAAAAATATCCAACAATTAATTTTACTTCTTCTGTGATTACCAAAACAAGCGATGGCTTTGAAGCGAACGGCACATTGGAGATGCATGGTGTGAAGAAAGAAATCACCTTGCCATTTACGTTTAGCAATAATACGTTTGCCGCTAACATGGAAGTCAACCGAATGGATTTTAGCCTTGATGATGGCAAACATCCTAAAATGGCACCCACCTTGAAGGTTTCCATTACTGTCCCCGTCACTAAATAATAACGCGTGACAAAAACAATTTTCATACAATCACTGGTTGCCGGGATATTGGCTGCGATAGCGGCCAATATCTATAACCAGATTTATTTCTTTGCCACACAAGTCAATTACTCGAATATTATCAATCCTGCCAGTCTGATTGGACTGAACCTCCTGGTATCCTTCGTGGCCGCACTGCTGTACTGGCTTTTCACTGCGATCTTCAAAACCAAGGGAGCCATTATCTTTAATTTTGTTTACAGTGTGGGGTCATTTGCTTGCGTGATCATTCCTATTGCGATCACTCTTCCGCTTACCACCCCTTTTCCTGAATTATTTCCAGGACTTGCTGTACCCATGGTCTTCTTCCCCGTCATTGCCTGGATGACGATTGACCCTTTGTTTAAGAAAAGTAACTGATAAATCAAGTCGCTGCTTTTCTTAATTGGTGAATGGTTTTGAAGCTTACTTCTGTCAACATTTTTCTATAGAACTTTCCTTTGTCTTCAATCCAATTGACACGATTCATAGGAGGACAGGAAGCCGCTCTTTTTCAGAGGTTAGGTTCCCTTTGTTGGTGGTCAAGCCGGTAACCTTCCATACATTGGTGGAAACCGCAATCCGATTTACTGTTGTGATGACACGCTTAAGTTCTGGTCTGACCAATACTGGTCTTCTTTAAAAGCAAATGGGCTCGGCCGATAGTCGCCTATCAAGTCAACGTTGGTTTTCTCCGGAACGGTTAAATCAAGACACCAGAATACACTATTGATAATCATCCTCCGGGTTCCTTCTGTCAAGAGATCAGTAGCAGCACCAAGCGTGGTAGTAAATACATTTCCCTTTTGTCCGTCCGGAAGTTGGTAACTCTTGGTCCATGCTACCGGCATCATTGGTTCATTGCGGTTAATTTTAATTTCTTTTCCATCTTTATCTTTTTCAATTTCAATTCCTGCCACATCATTATCTGTGAACCGCATTCCGTATAAAGAATCCTGCTCGTTGTATTCACCAATTCGATTAATCACCTGGCCTAACACGATGGGTTGTGAATCACTGGGAAGAGGAAGCCGTACTCCGTAAACATCGGTCGGGGCCCAGATATCTCCCTGAGAAATTCCATTAAGAATAGGATGCTTATCCATGCCAGGCGCGGCAACACCCCTTGTACTTTGATGTTTATGATTGCCATGATGGGAAATCCATTTTTCCCCCAGGATTAAGCGGCCAAATCCTTCATTCCATTCATCATTTCCGTCATAATAGTTACTGTAGTGTTTCCATTTCGATGTGGAATCAATCTTTGAGAAGTTAAATGCATGCGTAGCCGTTCTTATACCTATCACCGGCTTACCACTTTTCAAGTAATCATCAATGTATTGCATTTGTTCATTGGGCAATGCACGGAAGCGGGTAAAAATCACCATGAGATCGGCTGTCTTTAGATTTTCAAGGCCAGGTATGTTGTGAACATAGTTCGGATTGATAATCCCCGGTTTTTCAGGATCCTGCGCGAATAGTACCGTACAATTAAATCCATGTCGGGTCGATAAAATTTTAGCCAATTGAGGGAGCGCCTCTTCAGATCGATATTCCTCATCACCAGAGATTAGCACAATCTTTGCCCTGTCAGCTTTTCCTTCAAAGGTTAACCACTGTTTTATTTGAGAATCTGTTTCAACAACTTCAGTTTTTGATTGACAACTGTAGCACACAAAAATGATGATGCAAACAAACAGGTAGTGGAAAGCTTTCATGTTATTATAACTAAATCTTGGTAAGGAACTAGCAAAAAAGTATTATTAAATGGTTGATCTTTTCATTTACATATGCAAACTCGTCAAAAGATAAAAGTTTCAACGCTACTATGAAAACCAATTTTGATGAAGGCATTGGGGCAATATCATTCCACAAGATATTGGCAGAGTGATTTTGAATCTGATTATGAATGCCTTTTACGTTGCCAATGAAAAAGCGAAGCAAAATATAACGCGCGTGATTGTTCTCCCGTTTATTTTTTTGGAACATCTGCAATGGGTTTGAAAGGGCCATACTTATGCTGTGTTTCAGAAAAAATATCGGCATAAGGGCCAACGGGATGATCGATTGGTTTGGTGGTTACATCAGGCCAATCCAGTGATGTATCCTTATGAGGCCTCATCTGAGTGTTGATGTAAGCTGCAACATCCCAGGCTTCTTCATCAGTAAGCTTTGGATTTTGAAATGTAACTCCTTGTGGCATATTGTATTTTACATATTTTGCAAGGTTGCTGATCCGAAATAACCCAGCACCGTCATTGTAGCTGCCTGAATTCCACAAGGCAGGATAAACAAATTCATTTCCTTCAGGATTTAATTGTCCCCGGCCATCGGGTTGATGACAACTCTGGCATTTGTTATGGTACACAACTTTCCCTTTTTCAACGTCAGCGGCACGATTGAGGTAAGGAATATCTTTAAAGCCAGAGCCAATTGCCTTCTTTCCTTTCACTACGTTAGAGCCGATAAAATTTATATAGGCAGCAATAGCCTGCATTTCTTTACCCAGAGTATCAATGGCTTTTCCATTTAGACTTCTTTCAAAACAATCGTTAACCCTTTTATAAACATTTTCGGCCGTGCCACTTCTTACTCTGAATTTCGGATAAAGGGAAGCAACCGAACCATAGTTATTGCCGAACACCGCTGTACCTGCCTGGAGGTGACAGTTTTGACAATTCAATCCATTGGTGATTTGCAATACCGATCCTTTGGGGCCGAAATATCTGGACGTGTGAGCAATCAGTTCTCTTCCATATTGAACCATTTCTTTTTGTCTGGCATTGGTGATTGAGTTGATGTCTGCCGCTTTCCAAAAGGCTGTTTCATTCACTTCGGAAGGCGTATCCACTGAGATATTATTTCTTGCCCTTAATTGGTTGTAGAAAAAAAACACTACTATAAACATTGAAAGGCACCCGAAAATTAAGATGCAGGTAGTGATGATCAGCCGGTGAGCAGCTATGATTAATTGCTTTACTACATTTTCATTCCCCTCTTTACTCATTGGCAGACGAGATGTCAATCATACATTCTTTCTGAAGACCAAAATTAGTTAATTTGGTTCGCAACCACATTTCGTGACAATAATCACGCTGAATCAAAATAGAAATCATTCTTTCATACTACAGCATCATTTAATTTTGCACGCAAATGAAGTGCTATGGTGGTGGCAATCATTTTAGGGGTGGTGCTTTTCATTTTAGGGTGGATTCTCTTCATGCCGCTTGTGGTAGATGTGGATACAGACCGTCAGGATTATCGAGTCTACCAACACGGAACTGTTCGCTTTTGGTTGACGCCCGGATTTCAACCACGCTTGCGGATTTTAGGAATTTCGATCCCGATGAAGCGGGGTAAAGAGGTTCGCATGAAAAAACCGAGACAGAAAGAAAAAAGCGAACGAAAATTTCCTTTTCGAAATTTGCCGGATTTACTGAATGGCATTTACCAAAGTATTACAGTTCGTTGGTTTCGTCTGGATCTGGATACGGATGATGTAGTGTTGAATGCGCAGATGATTCCAGTATTTACTTTTCTCAGTCGCGGACCGGTGCAACTCACAGCCAACTTTGGAGGCCGGGTGTATGCCAGCCTTAGGGCCGAGTTGAAACTGTATCGTATAGGGTGGGCTTTTCTACTATTTTTCACTAAAAAATAAAACTATGGACATGAATTTTGAAACCATGCTTCAGCGGTTAACAGAGTTTATCCAGAAAGAAGCAAAAACGGAAACTGTGATTGGTGAACCCTTTCAACTAGGGGGATTTAGTTGCGTGCCAGTGATCCGGATGGGCGTAGGATTTGGCAGCGGGGGTGGCTCAGGTGATTCAGCAAAAACAGGAAAAGGAGAAGGAGGGGGGGCTGGCGTTGGGTTAGGCATTGACCCAATTGGTTTTTTGGTAACGAAAGAGGATGAAATTAGCTTCATCAGTACAAATCAAAGCAAAGGACTTTCCGCCATCTTCGAAAAAGTACCTGATTTGTTAGAGAAAATGATGTCAAAGAAAAAAGAAGCAGCCACCGTCTAACCAAAAGACAGAGCCGGCAAACAGCCGGCTTTTTTGTATCCTGGTTCGCGACTGCAGCACTAATTCAAGTGGTAAGTCATGCATTGAAGGGAAAGGGAACATTTGAGCAAACATTGGCGGTACTGGGTTTAAGCATCAGTGTGGCTATGTGGTGGAGGCTTAATCCGGTATGCGCGCTCTTTGTGGACTTGTTATTCCTCTATTTAATGGCCTTCTTCATACTGCTCATCAGTGGAGTACAGTGTTCATAAAACTAGCGTAGCTGCCGGCTGCTTCATTGGCACTCTGGGCTTTCTGGTGTTCAGTTGATATTCGTAATCTTCAACAGATAGTTTTAGTTGTCAGATCAATTCATCAGGCAACAAAAAGATCGAAGTAACTTTCCTACCCTTACAACTTTCTTTCATGCACTTACAGGTTGCCCAAAGAACTAGTATTTTTTACCTTACGTGTGGCTCAAGATTCACAACTAAAAAAATCATGGTTAAAACTATTTTCAATTTACTAATAGTTTGCATCGGTATAACCATTATTTCGTGCGAAAGAAAAGCAGAAAAAAATCTGACTGTCGAAATATCGGACAAAATAGTTAAAACTATATTGGAATCAATTCACGATCCAATTGAGAATTCTGGCAAGGTGGACTACAGCTCAAAAATTTCTGAACAGTCCTCAATGACCACGTCAGTTTTTAATAGAAAAGGTGCATTGATTAGTAAGAGCATATTTAATTCAATGGGAAATTTAGAGCGGAAGGTTACTCTCAAATTTGACGAAGGTGACAATAATGTTGAAATGAATTATTACAGTTCTAATGGATTACAATCAGGCAAAAGAATTAACAAATTTGACGACATGAACAAATTAATTGAAAGCAATGAATTTGATGCCAATGGGAAAATAATTAGCAAACAAACTACGGTAGTTAATAGCGATGGAAATAAGGTAACAATAACCTATATATTAATAAACGGAAGCTTTGTTAAAACATTAGAAAGTATCCTGAATAAGAATGAACATAATAGTGAGAATTATTATTTCACGGACAATACATTAGTAAGAAGGGATACCAGTAAGTATGATGGTAATGGAAATCGAGTTGAAACCATTCAATACGACCTTTTAAAGAATGAAAAAACAATTGCGCAGTATAAGTATGACAATCGAAATAACAACATCGAGCTCATGGTGTTAAATAACAATTTAATGATTACCTCAAAAGTAATCTCCACCTATGACGACAGGAACAACGTGGTGGAAACATTGACATATGGAATGCTGGGGAGTTTGACCAAGCGTGTAAATCACACTTACGAATATGATGATGCTTTGAACTGGACGAAGGACATAACTTTTGTCAATAGAAAGCCCGTTTATGTAACACTTCATCGAATAGAATATTATTAGTAGTCAGAGGCGTGATAAAAATCATTGCAAGTTTAAGTGAAGTCATTACGATTAATCAACTGATTACAAATCAATTATATGATTCATTTATAACTACTTCTCATTTGGATCATGATCAAAGTCTGGATGCTAAAAAGGAACAACGTTGGCTTGTCAAATAGCTGGTTCAAACAAAGAATCTCTCGTATTTTTTCGCTAAATTTCATGTCAATTAACAATACTATTCATACCTAAATAAAATGGATACAGATAAACAACAAAAAAGTAGCCCTAATGAAGGAACCATTCCTGAAAATCCCAGGAGAAATGGATTGAGCAGGAGGGTTTTTTTGAAAGGAGCCGGACTGACCACAGTTGGCGCTGTTGCTCTTCAGACAGGTGTTCTGGGCAATGCATTACCTGAAGAAACACTGGAGGAAAAGTCACTTGGACCAGATGCCGTACTGATCAAGTTAAAGGTCAATGGAAGGATGCGATCGCTTGCCGTAGAACCGAGAACTACGCTGGCCACAGCGTTGAGGGATTACCTTCAACTTACCGGAACTAAGATTGTATGCGACCGGGGTGCTTGCTCCGCTTGTACCGTGTGGCTGGATGGCAAGCCCATAAATTCATGCCTTACGCTGGCCGTTGAAGTTGTTGGACAGGAAATCACAACCATCGAAGGTATTGGAACCGAAGATGATCTGCATCCGGTGCAGCAGGCATTTATCGATCATGATGCCTCCCAATGTGGTTTTTGCACGCCAGGTATGATTATGACTGCAACCCATTTCCTTAAAAATCATCCCAGTCCAAGTCTGGAAGAAGTGAAAGTTGCGTTAAGAGGAAATCTATGTAGATGTGGCACACAGCCAAATGTTTTTAAAGCAACATTAGCGGCATCAAAAAAAATGTAAGCAAAGATGGATACGAAAAAAATAAAATTACCATTTGGGATTCCGGGTCACAATTTAGGAGAGATAGAACGTGAGGTTCCCGTAACCGAGCCACCAGCATGGCCCATTAACGAAAAACTTAAACATGTTGGTAAACCGATAAAAAGATATGATGCAATGGCCAAAGTAACCGGCCAGGCGAAGTTTACAGCCGATGTGCAACTTCCCGGCATGTTATATGCTAAGATCTTCAGGTCAAATACACCCAATGCAAAGATTACCTCGCTGAGCACCACCAGAGCTGAAAGTCTCCCGGGAGTGTATGCCGTGCAGGTGATGAAAAGCGATGACAATGAATTTCCTGACGTGAAATATGTGGGTCAACCACTTGTAGGCGTTGCTGCATCAAGTCTTGATATCGCTGAAGAGGCGATTAAGCTAATTGACGTAGAGTACAAGTACTCTGCTTTTGTCATTGATGTTGAAGAAGCACAAAAACCAGAAGCTCCGATCGTACATACTGTAAAGATTAAAGCTCAGACAGACGGAGGTGATGTGGGTGTGACCCATGATGGATCACAGACAAAAGGAAATATTGTAGGCCCATCAACCGGAAGTTTTCTGGGAGGTCCCAGGGGAAATCTGGAAGCGGGCTTCAAGGAAGCTGATGTTATTTTGGAACAGGTATACCGCACACAGGTACACACACATGTTCCCTTGGAAACACATGGCGTTGTCGTGGATTGGAAGCCCGGAAATATGACTGTCTATGCTTCTACGCAAAATACAGCTAGTGTCAGGGATGAAATGGCAGAGTATTTTGGTATTTCAAAAAGTGAGGTCCGTGTCATTTCTGAATATACTGGTGGAGGTTTTGGCGCGAAGCACAGTGCCGGAGTTTTTGGTCCGATGGCGGCCAAGCTTTCTAAAATGACTGGCAAACCAGTATGGTTAATGCTTGATAGAAAAGAAGAACATATAGCGGAAGGAAACCGGCCCAGTTCCATTCATTATTTAAAGATTGGGGCTAAGAAAAACGGAACACTTACTGCCATTCAGCAGCGTTCCCACGGGACAGCAGGAGTAGCCCTCGGTGCTGGAGTAGGTCACCTGGCGCAGGTAATCTATGAATGCCCAAATTTTGCCACGGAACAATATGATGTATATACCCATGCTGGTCCGGGAGCTGCCTGGAGAGCTCCTGGAAATGTGCAAGGTGCCTATGGTGTAGAGCAGGCCATTGATGAACTTGCCGAGAAACTGGGCATCGATCCATTATCCTATCGGGATAAAATTGATAAAAGTGAAATTAGAAAAATCGAGCGGCAAAAGGGAGCAGAAATGTTCGGATGGTCACGAAGAAAAACACCAGGTTCAACGGCTGGCCCAATTAAAAAAGGGTTAGGTATGGCGCAATCGACCTGGCCTAAGTTTGTAACGCTTGATTCCTCTGCCGAAGTACGTCTTCTTCAGGGCGGAGGAGTGGAGATAAGATCGAGTGTTCAGGATATCGGAACAGGTACAAAAACGATATTAGGTCAGGTTGTAGCTGAGGAACTGGGAATACCCGTGGAAGATGTCACCGTACTGATAGGGGATACTTACTTTCCAAGAGGTCCCGGTTCCGGAGGTAGCGTGGTGACGGGTTCGATTACCCCACCAGCTAGAAATGCCGCCTATAAAGTGAAACTGGAGTTGCTGGAGCAAGTAGCCAGAAAATTAAAATCGACAGCAGCAAATTTAGTGATGGAGGATGGAAAGATTTATGATAAAGCCGATGCCACTAAAACGATCTCCTTCAAGGATGCATTGAAAGATATGCGCACCAGTGAGATTACCGCTACAGCCTCCCGATCAGATGACTATGGAGGATTCCAACAAGAGTGGGGCTTAGCCTACGGAGACCTGGGTTCAGTCCAGTTTGCCGAAGTAACGGTGGATACGGAGACAGGTTTTGTCAAAGTGGATAAAATTGTAGCGGCACATAGTTGCGGACGTCCAATCAACATTGCTCAGGTGAAAAACCAGATCAATGGGGGAGTTATTCAGGGGATGTCGTATGCACTTTACGAATACAGGGTCATGGACAAGGCCACCGGCTTCATGATGAATGCCAACGTTGATCAATATAAGATGCCCTATAGCATGGAAATCCCGGAAATTGAATCAATCGTCATTGAGGATTATGGCGGAAGATCTTCAACGGATGCCTATGGTATTGGAGAGCCTGCCAACATCGCCTCAGCCGTTGCCATCGCCAATGCAGTTTACAATGCAATAGGGGTGAGAATCTATGAAATCCCTATGACCCCAGATAAAATACTTAAAGCTTTAAAAAAAATATAATTAGAAAGCCATGAATAAATTCAGTTGGTACGAAGCGAAATCAGTAGAGGATGCAGTAAGTAATGTCACCGCTACAGCCTCTGACATTCTCGGGAAAGCACCAAAAGAATCTTCAGTCATCTTTAAAGCTGGAGGTATCGATTTATTGGAATTGATGAAAGAAGGTTTGGTGAATCCGACCACCATCATTGGTATTAAAAACATTCCCGGGCTCAATAAAATTAGTTACGATGATAAAGCCGGTTTAAAAATAGGTGCTAATGTTACTCTTGCAGAATTGGAAAATCATGAGTTGATAAAAGAAAAATTTTATGCTTTGCATCTGGCGGTGGCACACGCGGGAACACCTCAGATCAGGAACACGGCCACATTGGGAGGCAATCTCGCCCAACGAACTCGATGCTGGTACTTTCGATCAATCGAACATCAATGTTATCGCAAAGGATCAGGAACTTGCTATGCACAGGAAGGGGAGAATGAGTTTCATGCCATTATGAAGAATAACAGTTGTGCCAGTGTGCATTCGTCTTCGGTTTCCACGGCACTGATGGCATTCAATGCCAAGGTTCAGATTACTTCATCAAACGGTAAAGCCAAAGAAATTGGGATGGAAGAATTTTTCGTTCATCCGGAAGTCAATAGCAAAAACGAGTCGGTGCTAGGCTCAAAAGATTTAATCACGGGTATCGTCATACCGCCAGCAAAACCGGGGACAAAGAGTTATTATATAAAACAAGGAGCACGTGAATCCCACGATTGGGCAATTGCCGATGTTGCAGTTGTAACTGAAATGTCTGGAGGAAAATGTAAAAATGTAGAAATTGTACTGGGTGCAGCGGCACCTGTTCCTATGAAAGCAGCGGAAGCTGCAAAGATGCTTCTCGGTAAGTCAATAGATGAAGCAATTGCAAAATCTGCCGGAGAAGCATCTATGAAGGGAGCTACACCACTGGCAGGCAATGCCTACAAAGTACCCATATTCAAAACCATTGTTAGACGAGCAATTCTTAAGACCATCTGATATGAAAAAAGTTGATCCTATCGATACAAAATTTTGCCGTTTCCTGAAAGCCAAAAACTCATTCGGCACCATGGAAGGAGGAGGTAATACCTGGTACACACATGCTGATGCCAATTCAATCTATTGGTGTATAAAATCTCTGGGGCCAGGTGGACCGGATAATGGACCCGTTGATCCCAGATTATGTGTCTCTGGTCGTAAATGCTGGCGATAAATCCGTTACCAGGCCTTAAAGGGGAAATCAAATTTTTTGAATGATTAAGGTAGCGGTAATTGGTTTTGGTTTCATGGGTATCACCCACACCCAGAATATTCAACGGAATAAAAAGTTAAAGCTTCAGGCAATTATCACCCGGAATACCAAAGGTATTGCTGCGAAGCTTAACGAGAAGACGGGAAATTTTTCCAGTGGGGAAATTGATGCCCAGGCAATCAGCCAGGTGCCAGTGTACACTTCGCTTCAGCAATGCTTGAAGCATGAACAGATTGATGCAGTACAAATCTGCGTTCATACCGACCTCCATTATGAAATGGCTAGGGAAGCCATGGAATATGGTTTACATGTTTTTTTAGAGAAACCCATTAGTCTTAAGATTGAAGAAGGAACGTCATTGATTCAACTTGCCCGGCACCGAAATGTGAAGTTCATGGTAGGCCATGTTGTTCGGTTCATGCCTGCTTATCAAAAGCTAAAGGATTGGATGGATAGCACTAAACTTGGTGCGCTAAAATTCATTTCGCTCACACGTTTTACGGGCATTCCGTCCTGGGGTCAGTGGGGAGAAAAGCAGCAAAAATTTGGATCCCCGGGAGGGGCCCTCTTCGATCTGGTTATCCATGATATTGATTTTTTGAACTATGTATTGGGAGTGCCCCAGAAAATTGAGTCGGTTTGTCTACCGGGTTCGTTTAGTGCGCAAGATTACATTACCGCACAATGGTATTATGGTGACGTGATGGCAAGGGTTGAAGGCGGAAATATATTTCATTCCAGTTTCCCCTTTCAGGCAGGATATATGGCGCAATTCGAAAAGGCCAGCGTAGTGTACTCTAGCTTGAAACCGGAATTTATTCAACTATGCAATAACGAGAAAATAGAATTGATTCCGGCTGGTGATGCCAACGATGGCTTCTATAACGAGATTGATTACTTTGCCTCGTGTATTAAAAATGATGTAGAACCAGTAGAATGTACACCTGCGTCTTCCTTACAAACCATTCAACTGTGTTACGATCATATCAAAAAGTAAGAAGAACTAGTCAGTACATTATCGAACATCGCATTGCCCCTTACGCATCTAATTATGAAAAGTGATTTAGCTCTACATGGAGGAAACCGAGCAGTAACAGGAACGTTCTCCTGGCCTATGTTTGATGATAGCGATGTACTAGCGGTGACCCAAGTGGCTCAAAGCGGAATGTGGGGTAATCCGGATTGCGGAGGCTTGGTTGAAAAGTTCGAAAAAGAATTTGCACACTATTGCGGGAGCAAGTATGCTATTGCCTGCGTCAATGGATCTGTTTCACTCCGACTTGCTCTTATTGCATCCGGTGTCAGACCCGGTGATGAGGTGATCGTTCCTCCGTATTCATTTATTGCCACGGCATCGGTAGTGATAGAGGCAAACTGTGTTCCTGTTTTTGTAGACATCGAACCAGATACCTACAATCTCGATCCTTTGAAAATTGAGGCAGCCATTACAAAACGAACAAAAGCCATCATTCCGGTACACTTTGCCGGACAAGCTTGTGATATGGACCGTATTATGCTGATTGCTAAAAAGCATAACCTCTTCGTAGTGGAAGATGCGGCACATGCCCATGGTGGAGCATATAGGGGAAAGAAGTTAGGAAGCATTGGCCATGCGGGTTCATTTAGTTTTCAATCCTCAAAAAACCTGAATGCCGGGGAAGGAGGGATAGTCATAACCAATGATGAAAACCTGTTTAATACGATGAACTCCCTGCGGAACGTTGGCCGCGTAAAAGGAGGTCAATGGTATGAGCATCATTATGCCGGATGTAATTATCGGATCACGCAATTTCAGGCAGCTTTATTGTCACAACAATTAACCCGGTTGGATGATCAGACAAAAGTAAGAGATGAGAATGGTCAATACTTAAGCAAGCTGCTAAAATCCATTAAGGGGATTACTCCTTTGACACGTGGTCATGGTGAGACAATACATACCTATCACCTTTATATTTTCAGGTACGACAAAACGAAGTTTAACGGAATGTCAAAGCAAGAATTTTCAGAAATGTTGTCAGCCGAAGGTGTTCCTTCTTTTATGGGGTACCCCAAGCCCATCTATAAGCAGCCGTTGTTTCAGAAAAAGAATTTTATGTGCTATGCCATTCCAGAGTATGTAGATTATTCTATGGTGCATTGTCCGGTAGCCGAGCAGGCTTGCTATGAAGAGGCCATTTGGATATTGCAACATGCTATGTTGGGTACAAAAGAAGACATGGAGCAGTTTGCCGGAGCCATCAAAAAGATCCAACAGGCCGTTGTGTCGTAAACTCAGTCAACATTCAGCCATCCTTGTATTGTTGAAGATTAAAATCAATGAAAAGTAATTCCTGTTATTGATAAGGTATATCTCTACGAGAAACAGTGAGGCATTCCGGTAGTATACCCGAGAAAAATTTAAATGCAAGATTGTTATCAATGTAGAAATATCATGGTGCGTGGAAATCAGTAGCTGTTGCTTTATGTAGAAAAGTCAAATGAATTCGCCAACCACCACATTGGCTTTGTCGAGAAAATGCATCACTTCCTCATCGGTTATCTGGGGAAAGCTCTCATAAAATTGTGACACAGACATAAACCGCAGCGGAAGAAGCATACAAATAAATTCATCTACTTCAGGATTAAGTAGACTATACGCAATGGAAGATGCGACAGGAACTGCCAGCACAATCTTTGAAGGTTGCTGGTGGCGAATGTTCCGCACGGCTGCAAGCATCGCATGCCCGGAGGCAATACCATCGTCAGTAAGAATCACTGTTTCGCCTTTCAATGGCAAAGGTTTCCGGTTCTTGTGAAAGAGGTCAAACCTGGTTTCAGCTTTGTCTTTAAGGTGGTGCACCTGTTGTTGAATGTATTTCTCAGAAACTGATTTATCTATGTATTGATCGAGTACAACGTCACTTCCACAGACTGCACCGATTGCGAATTCCTTTCTGAAAGGGTGAGGTATTTCCGTACTGATAAGGATATCAAAGGGCATGTGAAGCAACCGCCCAAGTTGATATCCGATCGGCATTCCTCCGGGTGCAATGGCCAGCACTACACCTTTTTTATTTTTATACCTCCTCAATTGATTTTCCAATAGAAACGAGGCATACGTTCTATCGTGAAACATCACTCTTCTATTTTGAAAACACAAGTAAGTTAGGTTTAGAGAAGCTATTTTTCAATGAGAGGGATTGGCCATGGCGATGACCTTAATCATTTGCAGTAGCCAATTCTCAATTCTTTTGCCTGATTCTCGTGTACTCTTAATAGGCAGGTAGCCTGCACGTGAGGTGAGTAACAACGGCACGAAGAACAAGTTACGGTATGCCCGAAAAAACGCGAACAAGCCTTCTGAATCTCCTTCAAGAGGCTCCATCAGGAGGGAAGTCGTTACCACTTAATTGAATTAATCCTTCACGGGTCATTTACGCAGTGGGTGGTTTGTTCTCACGTGAGCAAGCCATTCTGCGGTAAAAAATTGCGAAGTGTAGACCACGAAAATTTTAAGCCAGGCGGAAAATTGTTACATTTATTCTACTTACTAAACCTAAACCTCTTACTACTATGGAAGAAATGCATATCAACTGGATGGCTGTCCTTGTGGCGGTTGTGGCCAACTTTATTCTTGGTTACATTTGGTACACCCCGTTATTTGGAAAGGCGTGGGCGAAAGAGAGTGGATTTGACTCCACCATAAAACCTACCGGTGCGGAAATGGCCAGGGGGATGATCATCATGGTCGTTGGCAATTTTTTTATGGCCTTTGTTTTTGCTCATAACATTGCCGCGTGGAGTTATGTTCCCGGAGCCAAGGAGATGTCAATGATCGCCAACATAATGAATTCAGTAATCTTTACCTGGCTCGGTTTTTACTTGCCAGTGGATATCGGAGTTGTTGCGTGGGAAAGGAAATCATGGAAACTGTTCGGTATTAACACGTCTTATCACTTCATGATGCTACTCGTTGCCGCTGTGATTTTAAACTATATGTAACGGAAATCGAACTTTCCTTACTCGCGTGGCAGGAAAAACGAAAGGGCAACTGTTATAAAATTTTCTGCCATTGTTTTTTGAGGTCAACAATTACAGGTAGGTATTTCATGTTTCTTTTGAATTTGATAGCCCAACATTTTCATGGACTAAAATAATACCTACAGAATGAATAGATTATTCTCACCTTCGCCCATTCTGCAAAACCAGGGCCTCGCCATTATCCGCATTATCCTGGGCTCGCTGATGATTTTCCACGGGGAGGAAATCTTTCAACCCGAATTGATGAACACGTATCTGGAATGGGACATGTTCAAAGGTCCAAACGGAAAGTTGATGATTTATGCAGGCAAGTCTGCGGAATTTATAGCAGGCCTGTCCTTTTTTCTGGGCCTGTTTACACGGCTTGGCGCGCTCCTTACCATAGGCACATTATCGTTTATCACATTTTTTGTTGGACAAGGACGGTTTTGGTATGAAGATCAGCATCCGTTCATGTTCGTTCTGATGGGATTGGTTTTTCTTTTTTTCGGCCCAGGGGCGTGGAGTGTAGATCATCTCATCTTTAAACGAACTGATAAATCTGATCTGGCGTAGGATTGTTGGAGGCTTACATCCAATTGAATCCGGTCACGTAAAGGCAATAGGATAATCGGGTTACACTGTTTAACTTTTACGGCTTGAAAAGAAATAATAACAAACGCTAAAGTAAAATGCTCTCAATATGAAAACAGGAAAGAAAATCAACAGAAGAGAATTCATTAGTGTCGCCACTGCAACATCCCTGGCGTTTACAATTGTGCCTCGCCACGTGTTGGGAGGTGCAGGAGTAGTGGCGCCCAGTGATAAAGTTGTGTTGGGGTATATAGGCTGCGGAACTCAAGGTATGAGGGAAATGACCGACCTGATTGCACATCCTAGAATTCAAATTGTAGCAGTGTGCGATCCCAATAAAAAAAGCACAGATTATATCGACTGGTCGCCTGATGGAATCCGTAATGGAATCCGCAAAGCGCTGGGAGATTCTACCTGGGGTCAGGAATATAAGGGCATTCCGGGTGGACGAGACATTGGACAAGAGTTTGTAGAAAAGTATTATGCCAAAGACAAGAACAGTGCCTACAAAGGCTGTTCATCCTATACCGACTTCCGGGAATTATTGGATAAGGAGAAAGATATTGATGCCCTGAAGATCATGACTCCGGATCATCTTCATGCCACGATCTCTATTGCGGCAATGAAAAAAGGAAAGCATATTGTGATTCACAAACCCATTGCTAACCGGATGTCAGAGCTAAAACTTACTCTTGACACAGCCCGAAAGACAGGGGTGACCACACACCTTCTCGCCTGGAGCAAGCGGCCTGGAAATGATCTGGTGAAGAAATGGATTCAGGATGGTGCCATTGGAACATTAAAAGAAATTCACAATTGGTCGTATCGCCCGGTGTGGCCGCAGTGGACAACACTGCCACAAGATAGTCCACCTGTGCCCAAAGATTTTAATTGGGACCTATGGCTGGGCCCCGTTCCGGACAGACCGTATCATCCTAATTATACCCACTGTGTGTTTCGCGGTTGGTACGATTTCGGTGGTGGAAGTATTGCCGATATGGGCCATTATAGTTTGTGGCCGATGTTTCTCACCCTGGGCATCAATACCCCGGCCATCAGTGCCGAAGCCTATGCTACCACCACACGCACAATCGTGGATCAGGTAAGCAGGAACGTCCAGAATGATGTTGCTTTTCCGTATTCGAGCATCATTCGTTTTAAATTTCCAAAGCAAGAAACATTGCCTTCATTTGACCTTTTCTGGTATGATGGAGGAATGAAACCTCCCAACCCGGAGGAGATGGAAGTAGATGGAAAAGTATTACCTTCCGAAGGGATGATGTTTGTTGGCGATAAGGGAAAAATACTTGGCGGCTTTCGAAATGAAGATCCCGTACTACTTCCTGAAAGCGCGATGAAGAGCTATCTCGATGGCAAAGAGCTTGTAAAAGAGGATAGGGACGCCGGAGACAGCAATGATGTTTGGGTTGATGCTTTTCAAAATAAAAAACAGTCTCCGGGAAGTTTTCTGTTAGCGAGTGCCGTTTCAGAAACTATTAATCTTGCCGCAGTAGCTCTTCGCGCACGAAAAAAAGTGGTGTACGATACTACCAAAATGGAGATCACCAATGTGCCTGATGCCAATAAATTTCTCACAAGAGAATATCGCAAGGGGTGGGAATTAATGTAATGGACTAATTTATTTTAAACTTGATAACTCTAAATTCTACTATATGAAATCAATCTGTTTTATCGCGTCCCTGGTTTTATCTTTTGGTTTGTTGGCGCAGGAAAAAGCGCCCGATGGATTTGTTAGCTTGTTCAATGGCAAAGACTTCTCTAACTGGAAAGTGCCCGTGGGGGACAATGGCCATTGGAAAATAGTGAATAACGTAATCGACTACGATGCCGAAAGCGAAGGTAAGGACAGTAAAGACCTCTGGACAGAAAAAGCCTATAAAGACTTTGTCGTATATGTTGATTGGCGTATTAAGGAAACGCCATGGAGCAACCCTCACGTGCCTCTAATTTTACCAAGCGGTTTGCATAAATTGAATGAGAAAGGTGAAGAGATCAACATGATTGTGCCTGATTCTGATTCGGGCATTCTACTAAGGGGTGTTGGAAAATGCCAGGCCAATATCTGGTGCTGGCCGATTGGCTCAGGTGAAGTGTATGGCTACCGAATGGACAAGAAGATGCCACCAGAGGTGCTAAGGGGAGTGACCCCAAAAGTAAATGCTGATAAAAACATCGGTGAATGGAACACTTTTAAAATTACCATGAAAGGAGATAGGATGTCAGTTGAACTCAACGGCATAATGGTAATTGAAAACGCGTTACTTCCTGAAATCCCGGAGAAAGGCCCGGTAGGGTTGCAGCACCATGGGTCCAAAAAAGATGGGCAATGGAATAGCCCTCCAAGCCTTGTTCAATTCAGAAATATTTTTATCAAGGAAATCTAACCACCACAGAACTGATCCGTCACCTATCAATCCTATCCTTGTTGGTCAGGAAGGCCACCAAGGATAGGATGCGGATTTCAGTTGTCGTATCTTCTAACCCTTCGTGACCTTATGCCCGTTCATTTTCTAGGGTTGTGCGGCATATTGCTATTCCCTGCAGTACCCACCTTTATCAGATCCAACATCAACTGACTCCGTTATAACTGAAATCTCCTTACTTAAATCAAGCCAGGTCGAAACGATCAAGGTTCATCACCTTATTCCACGCAGCCACAAAATCAAGTACAAACTTCTCCTGAGAATCCTCACATCCATAAACCTCAGCGAGGGCACGGAGCTCTGAGTTAGAACCGAAGATGAGATCAACACGGGTGCCCGTCCACTTCACTTCTCCTGTCTTGAGGTCATGGCCTTCGAAAACACCCTCAGAATCAGTAGTGCCCTTCCAGGTCGTACCCAAATCAAGTAGGTTCACGAAGAAGTCATTGGTCAGCGCTTCTGGACGCTTTGAGAAAACACCGTATTTGGACTTATCAAAGTTCGTGCTAAGGGCACGCATGCCGCCAATGAGTGCAGTCATCTCGGGCGCAGTCAGCGTCAACAATTGCGCCTTGTCAACCAGCATTTCCTCTGCCGATGCAGTGTGTTTGGTCTTAAAGTAGTTGCGGAACCCATCTGCAGCCGGCTCAAGCACAGCAAATGATTCTATATCAGTTTGCTCTTGAAACGCATCCGCACGTCCAGGCGTGAAGGGCACCGTCACCTCATGACCTGCATTCTTTGCAGCCTTCTCAATGCCAGCACATCCGCCCAGTACAATCAAGTCGGCAAGCGAAACCATCTTACCTCCAGGCTGAGCGCTGTTGAATTCTATTTGTATACCCTCAAGAGCCTTTAGCACCTTCGACAGTTGAGCAGGATTGTTGACTTTCCAATCCTTCTGCGGTGCAAGGCGAATGCGTCCACCGTTTGCGCCACCGCGCTTATCAGAACCGCGGAAGGTAGATGCTGAAGCCCAGCCGGTAGAGACCAGTTCTGATACAGTCAATCCTGAAGTAAGTATCTTACTCTTTAGTGCAGCGATGTCCTTATCGTCAATCCGTTTATGAGTAACGGCTGGGATAGGGTCTTGCCATATAAGGACTTCTTTAGGTACCTCTGGTCCGAGATATCGAGTTAATGGACCCATATCACGGTGCGTCAGCTTAAACCATGCACGGGCGAAAGCATCTGCAAACAGATCCGGATTCTCGTGAAAGCGTCTTGAAATTTTCTCGTAGATAGGGTCCATTCTCAATGCGAGGTCGGTCGTCAACATAATAGGCGCATGACGCTTGGAGGGGTTGTGCGCATCTGGCACAGTATCTGCGCCCATTCCATGCTTCGGCTTCCACTGCTGGGCACCGGCCGGGCTCTTGGTCAATTCCCATTCATAGCCGAACAGGTTCCAAAAAAAATTGTTGCTCCACTTGGTAGGCGTGGTGGTCCAGGCGCCTTCCAGGCCACTGGAAATAGTGTTTTCGCCATTGCCGCTTCCAAATGTGTTTTTCCAGCCCAGCCCTTGCTCTTCAATGCTCGCAGCAGCTGGTGGTGGCCCAACGTACTTGCCTGGATCGGCAGCGCCATGGGTTTTGCCGAAGGTGTGACCTCCGGCAATCAGCGCAACGGTTTCTTCGTCATTCATCGCCATGCGGCCAAAGGTCTCGCGAATGTCACGAGCTGCCGCGAGCGGATCGGGTATTCCGTTAGGACCTTCCGGATTCACGTAGATGAGGCCCATCTGAACAGCGGCAAGAGGATTTTCCAGTTCGCGGTCTCCGGTATAACGATTGTCTCCCAACCACGTACTTTCAGAACCCCAATAGACGTCTTCGTCTGGCTCCCAAACATCATTTCGTCCTCCCGCAAAGCCGAAGGTCTTGAAGCCCATCGACTCAAGGGCGCAGTTGCCAGCGAGGATCATCAGGTCGGCCCACGAAATTTTCTTGCCGTATTTCTTTTTGATCGGCCACAGCAGCAAGCGTGCCTTGTCGAGGCTCACATTGTCAGGCCAGCTGTTGAGTGGCGCAAATCGCTGAGTGCCGGAGCCAGCTCCACCACGGCCGTCAGAGATGCGATACGTTCCCGCAGAGTGCCACGCCATACGAATGAAGAACGGCCCATAGTGACCGTAGTCGGCTGGCCACCAGCTTTGGGACGTGGTCATCAGATTGAAGATATCTTTCTTCACGGCTTTCAGGTCGAGCGATTTGAACTCTTCAGCGTAATTGAACGCCTGGCCCATCGGGTTGGACAGGAGAGAGTGCTGGCGCAGGATGTTCAACTTCAACTGATTGGGCCACCAGTCACGGTTTCGTGTGCCACCACCTGCGCTTTGCTTTAGAGGCCCGCCATGGAACGGGCATTCACCGTTCATATTTGATGCTTTTGTTGATGTGCTCAGAGATATTTTATTTTCCATTTTTATAGATTAATAAATTGTTAGTAATGGTAAATGATACCCTAATGATAAACTCTTTTAAAGACTGGTGCAATGACCAAAGTCATGCTATTCTCTTTTTCCTTTCCGTTTTCCATAAATGATATTTGAAGTGACGCATGATGATTAAAGAATTATTGAAGGTCAATTTTACCACGAGGTCTCAGATAAATCAAATTGATTATTTTTATATTAATATAGCTAATATCTATGACATTAACTCAGCTTGAGTACATCGTTGCCCTGGATACCAACCGCCATTTTGTGCAGGCCTCAGAGAAGTGCTTTATTACACAGCCCACCCTTAGCATGCAAATTCAAAAACTGGAAGAAGAGCTGGGTGTGAAGATTTTCGATCGGACCAAGCAACCCGTTATCCCCACTGAAGTCGGTACCCACCTTATCGCTCAGGCACGGATTATTCTACGCGAAGCAAACAGGATTCAACACATCATCCATGATCAAAAAGACAGCATGACGGGCGAGCTCCGGATTGGCATTATTCCGACATTAGCGCCTTATCTGTTGCCTCCACTCTATAAGCATATGCATGAAAAATATCCACAGCTTCATCTCATCATTAAAGAAACGATCACAGAAGAAGTAATTAGTGAGTTAAAAAGTAATCGACTTGACTGTGGTTTAGTGGTTACTCCTTTGAAAGATCCCTCTATTAAAGAAGATATACTCTTTTATGAGGAATTATTCGTGTATGTATCAAAGAAGAATGCCCTCTACGATAAAAAGTATGTACTGGCAAATGAGATAGATCCTGATCAACTGTGGCTGTTAGAAGAGGGGCATTGTTTTCGCTCTCAGATTTTGAATTTGTGTGAATTGAGGCAGCGTTCAGATTTCCATTTTAAATATGAAACCGGAAACATTGAAACTCTAAAGCGCATGGTGGATAAAAGTGATGGCATCACCATTTTGCCAGAACTGGCCGTGATGGAATTCAGCAAAACTCAGCTAAAACTGGTGAAGAGATTGAAAGAGCCAAGTCCTGCCAGGGAAGTGAGCCTGGTGACTCACCGGGACCACATTAAGACGAAACACATTAAAACCTTAAAAGAGGAAATCCTCGGGATAGTACCTAAACAAATGCAGAAGCTTCAAAATAAAAAAGTAGTAGAGATTAGTTACTGATGTTTACTTTCCTGGTGCTTTTAGCGGGAAGACGAGACAGATTAAAGAAAATTTTAACTTCGAAAGATAGAAATCTTTTTTACTTTGCTGAGTTGCTTATCTTTAACCTATGATAAAAAAATCATTTGAACTCATCATCCTAAGTGCAATTATGTTTGCCCTGACCTCATGCTATGGGAAGAAGGAAGAGAATGTTCAGGAACAGAAAAAGAATACAAGGAAGGTTTCCATCGGGGAAATTGAGACGGGAATAAAGAGCTTCATTCAAAAGAAGACAGCAGAAAATGGCGGATATTTTCAGGTTCGCGATCGGGGACAGGACTTTCGTATGAAACTTGTTCGGGTACATACCGAATACCTGGCTAACCTGGGTCCGAAAAGTCATTTTGCATGTGTCGATCTTGCCGATGAAAGCGGTGATGTGTATGATGTAGACTTTTTTCTTACTGGAGAACCAGGAGCAATGAATGTAACCGAGACCAGCGTTCATAAACTAAATGGCAAGCCTTACTATGCGTGGAAACAGCGTCAGGATAAAACGTGGAACCGTGTGCCCGTAAAGGATGCCTCCACCCGCTTGCTGGGGGTAATAGAAGGAAGCGATTCATTTGAATTTTATTATCGTGCTGAACTACCAGAAATCAGTGGAGATGCAAAAATGTGGATACCTATCGCAACGACCGATAATTACCAATCGGTACAAATAACCTCCATGAAAGTACCCGTTGAATACAAATTACTTAAGGATAAAGAGTTTAATAATACCATCATGTATCTCGAGCCGCGCGCTTTGCAAAGCCAAAAAATAATAGAGATTACATATAAGGTGAAGCGTATAGAAAGGGGACCTATGGATGAAACAGGACCTGTGCATGACAGGTACCTGACGGATAATCGATTAATGCCGGTAGGAGGTCGCTTCTCAGAAGTTGCTAAAGAAGCTACAAGGGGGCGCGATGAAAGCGCACTCATGAAAGCCCGGGCATTGTATGACTACATCATTGATAACATGCGTTATATGAAGTATGGTAACTATGGGAGGGGTGACGCCAATTACGCCTGCGATGTGCGAACAGGAAATTGTACAGAATTCCATTCCTTTTTTATTTCACTCGCCCGGTCTTCCGGTATTCCTGCACGATTTGCCGTAGGCGCGTCCATTCCTTCCGAAAGAAATGAAGGCGGCATTGATGGTTACCATTGTTGGGCAGAGTTTTATGCAGAAGGTAAATGGTGGCCAATTGATATCAGTGAGGCCAATAAATACACCGCATTGGCCACCTATTATTTTGGCCACCATCCAGCCAATAGAATTGAATTCAGCCAGGGTCGCGATCTCAAGGTTGAACCTGGTCCTGCATCAGGGCCTATTAATTTTTTGGCGTATCCCTTATTAGAAATCAATGGCAAGCAAGCTGTCACGAAAACAACATTTCTATTTAAGCGACCCAACACTCCAACCTTATAAAGGAAATCACTGATTTTTAGTGGAGTCTGCAGGATGTTCTGTTGAATCCGCGGGGTGCTCCGTGGAATCTGAAGGATGTTCCGTGGAATCTGAAGATTGCTCTTCGGTAGCTTGTTCTTCAGTATTGCCTTGTTTGCCACAAGAAACAATGGCCGCAGCCGAAATTAAGGCGAGGAAAATAATCGTTGCCAGTCTTTTTTTAAATTTTAACATAATATGTAGGTGATTAGGTTTTGGTTATAAAATTGAATCTAAGATAAGACTTTTGATTGAATATTTATAGTAAAAGTTATATAATGGTCATGCGCCTGCCCAGCCGACTTGTCTGCCGGAACATTGTGCAGGCTGAAATGTAACCAAAGGCAGGTGGCGCCTATGCTTCATCGAGATTAAATAGCCCTCCTACACTACAGGGCTGGCTTGCTGGGTTTCGTGGTAGGCAGCGCACTCCCGCAACAAGTGCGTGACAGGTCTTTGCCTGTGGTCATTGTTGATATCATAATTTTTACTGCCAATGGTGTGAAACTTTATATGACGATTAGGCAAACTACTGAATCCCCGGCTCATCACTCAACTGATCGATCATTTTCTTTCCGGTGTGAACTAATCGCGTAAGTTTTTCTGTACTGTAATCTCTCTTTTTATAATCAGGATTATCAATGAAGGTGGCTAATTGAGTTTCGAAGACCATCCATGAAGCTTTTATTTTCTTGTCGGTCGACTTTGTTACGCGCTCGCGCAGGATTCTTATTTTTTCAAAATCAACAATACCTTCCCTCAGTTTCTCATAGCGGATGCTGCTATTCCCTCCCGGATACACGAGGAAGCAATCCCCGGCAGGCCATATGGTATGCCGGGCATCACGCATAGGATCTTCGGGCCATGCATCAAATGCCCATCGCAAAAATCCATCATAGCCATAGGCAGCAGAATACCAACTTAGAAAACGGCCTTCGATGGGAGGCGAAAAAAGAAAGTTGTTGGGCCGGGGCGGTGTGCAACATACATAGTACGTAGTGGTAAAGCCCTTCGCCTGTCGCTCTTTCAGTTCTTTTGCGTTTGGCTCACTGCTGATGATGACCGAATAATCATCCAGTAGAGCGTTCAACTCCGGATGCCAGTCACCTGCATAGGTGATCTTCCAGCTTTTGGAGTGCTCCTTCATTACACGGACTGCTGCGATGGTAATGTTAAGCGGGTTTTCATTGATGCCCAGGTACGTTTTTTCAAACCATCCCTTTTTTTCCAGGTGTGCTTTGAGGTCGGTAAGAAAGATATTCCAGAAATCTTTAAATGCTTGCGTTTCCGGAGGCCATACGGCATAGACATAGTTACCAGATGCTTCATCCACGTAACGGAAACGATGTCCCCACGGCAACGGAGTGTAAATGGTGATTGCCTCGCGAACGCCCGCTTCCATGCAGAGTTCAACGTATTGATCAAAAATAGTGTAGTCAAACTTCCAGGAACCATCTTTTCGTTTAAGCCACTCAATCATGTTGCCTTCAATCATGTACGAATTATCCGTCCAGGGAGAATGTACCGCATAGGTGGTAATGAATTTACCCCCGGCATCAGCATATAACTTCATATGTTTTTTCAACAACATCATGTGTTCTTGCGACCACGGCTCCACGTGATAGTACTCGGCAATGACCCAGGGATTCTGCCATAAGTCGAGTCTGAATTTCCATTGATCAGGCTTAGGCAATACCGGTTGCTGAACTTTTATTTTTAATTGAAGTGTCGCTTCCTGCTTTTCACTTTTCACCACGAGCGTGCCTGTGTAGTTGCCAGCCACGGTTGCTTCAGGAATATCGAGTGAAAGCCAAACCGGTCGTGTGGTTTTTCCAGGAAGGTCAAATCGCTCAAATGTTTCAAAGCGGTCGGGAATGAGATACGCGGTGTCTTTGGTTATTACATCACAACTGGCACTGGTGGATCCATACGGGTAATTGGAGAGAACAAAATGCACCAGGTTCAGTTTCAGATTGCCGGTGCTGAGGGTATTACCTTTTCCATCGGCAAGGTCTTTCAAATGAAAACGTATCTGCTCCAGCGTATCGGGAGACCATAGGAGGATTTGAGAGTTCAGTCGCTCCCCTCTCCAGCCTGTTTCTTCCCATGTGTCGCTGGGTTTATCGACCGGGACTTCACGTCTCATATACAATTGATCGGTTGACCCGAAGGAGACATTTAATCCGGGTTTTTGTTTTGTCCAATGAGCAGCATCAGACGGAACATCAAACGTAAATTCAGTTTGATAATGATGGTTCGGCAGGGGCACTTTCGAAGGATCGATCTGACTTTTCTTTAGTTGTGCCAGCGCGGGCGATACTAAAACCGACAAGCAAAGAATGAATATGTTTTTTCTCATGGACGGAACTTAAATAGTTAAGCAAGAAAACCTTCTTCCTTAGTGAAGTAGCACAAAATTATATGAATGGCGGACAATCGGTGCAGTCCAACCAACATTTACCTTTTTCATCGCATTGTTGGTGTCCCTATAGCTTGTATCAGGTGTCACATTTGCTTTTCCAAGCATTTATTTCTAAACTCAACTTCAAGAATAACGAATCCATTGAACTACACTATCATGAGAATCGCAACATTTCTGTTTGTTCTATTCTCATTTCTACAGGGTAACGCCAGTTCACGCATTACCGATCCTTACGCATGGATTAGAATAAATCTTCTGGGATATAGACCGGATAGTCATAAGGTAGCGGTGTGGTGCTCTGCGAAAGATCAGGCTATTGATAGCTTCCTGATCATCGATGCCGCAACACAAAAAGTGGTTTACACCGGGAAGGCTGGCAAATCGTTTGGCCCTTACGGACCATTCGCGCAGACCTATCGTTTGGATTTCTCTTCTTTTAAAAGGCCTGGAAGATTTATGGTAAGCGCAGGAGAAGTGCAGTCGCCAGAGTTTATTATTGGCGAAAATGTGTTTGACGGTGCGGCTGATTTTTGTTTGCGCTACATGCGACAACAACGAACGGGCTTCAATCCATTTCTCAAAGACAGCTGCCACATACGTGACGGCTATGTACTATACGGGAAAAAGGCGGGCATCAAAGACAGCACCTACTTCGATGTAGTCGGAGGCTGGCACGATGCGAGTGACTACTTGCAGTATTCGACAACTTCGGCCAATGCAACCTATCACTTACTGGCAGCCTACCGGGATTTTGCGCGTGTCTTTACCGACCACAAGCTCGCTAACGGACTCGATAGCCAGAATGGCCTTGCCGATGTGCTTGATGAAGCGAAATGGGGACTCGACTGGCTTCTGAAAATGCATCCCGAAAAGGACATCATGTTTAACCAGATCGCAGACGACAGGGACCATATCTCCATGCGCATTCCCAGGATGGACAGCGTGTATGGCCGAGGTTATGAACGCCCTGTCTATTTTATCGATGGCGAAGTACAACAACGTGGAAAATTTCTGAATAATACCAAAGGCACTTCTTCCACAGCCGCAAAGTTTAGCAGCGCCTTCGCCCTCGGTGCAAAATTATTTTCTTCGCTTGATCTCAATTTTAGTAAACAGCTCTCAGAGAAATCCTCCACTGCGTATCAATACGCATTGAAAAAGCCTGGCGTAACACAAACGGTTTCCGTAAGATCGCCTTATATCTATGCAGAAGACAATTGGGTTGATGATATGGAGCTTGCGGCTGCATCCAACCAATTTCTTCCGGAAGCCATTTCGTACGCGAGGCAGGAACCCGTCACACCCTGGTTGGGCGCTGATACTGCCAGCCATTATCAATGGTATCCGTTCCTGAATGTTGGTCACTATGAGCTTGCCAAACAATTGAAGGGAAGTGATCGGGACACTATTGTCAGTTACTATAAAACAGGAATTGACTACGTGCTAAAGAAAGCAGAGAAAAATGCTTTCGCCCGCGGAGTTCCTTTCATCTGGTGCAGCAATAATCTGACTACTTCATTTGCCATCCAGTGCTTATGGTACAGGCAACTCACCGGTGATGATCGCTATGAAGCGATGGAGCAAGCGAACTTTGACTGGCTCTTTGGATGTAATCCGTGGGGGACCTCAATGGTTTTTGGTTTACCCTCCTGGGGAGACACGCCCGTAGATCCTCACTCTGCGTTCACGCATTTGAAAAATTATCCAATAAACGGAGGTCTGGTGGACGGGCCTGTTTACACAAGCATCTATAAAAACCTGATTGGAATCACGCTTAACGATACCGATGAGTATGCTCCATTTCAAAGTGACCTGGCCGTTTATCACGATGACTATGGAGACTACAGCACCAACGAGCCTACGATGGATGGAACGGCATCACTGATTTACCTGCTTGCAGCTAAGCAAGGTGAAACGCGAAATAAATTTAAGGTAGAACATGGAGCCATAACCCGTGGAGACTCAAAGGAAAAAAACATCGCGCTCGTATTTACCGGTGATGAATATTTCGAAGGCCTACCTGCGATCACCAACACGCTAAAACAACATGGCATTAAAGCTGGCTTTTTCCTGACGGGCAGATTATATGAAAATAATAAGGCTCGCAGCTCAATCAGGAAACTTATCGCTGACGGACATTATCTGGGACCGCATTCTGATAGACACTTACTCTACAACGATTGGGACAACCGGGACAGGTTGCTCGTCACGAAAGATTCTCTGATAAGGGACCTCGATAACAACTACAGAAAAATGGCTGGGTTGGGAATAAAACACGACCAGAAATTTTTTATCCCGCCTTACGAATGGTGGAACAACACTGTGGTGACCTGGTGCAATGAAAAAGGCATTCAGGTAATTAGTTTTACCAGTGGCATTCCTACCCAAGCTGACTACACGTATCCCGAAATGGGTAAAACATATAAATCGAGTGACACGATTCTGACAAAACTATTTGAAAAAGAATATGACACCGGTATCAATGGCGCAATAATCCTCGTGCACATTGGCACCGATCCAGGAAGAAAGGACAAACTTTATGATCGTTTGCCAGAGTTAATAGACAAACTTAAAGCCAGGGGATATCAGTTCACGCGAATTGATGCAATGCTTGAGTAGGTATTCGGAGATATCAATTCGCTAACTGGCTGGGGACTAATCCGGCTTCAAAAACTCACTTTTGACATAGAGTAGTCTGCCTTTGAAGAGGCCCGTCAATACCTTCACTCTGTAAACATAGGTTCCTTCCAATCTAAGCACCCTGGTGGTAACCGGCAATAGCTCGTGAGACCCCTTCTCAACATCAGGATCAACCTTGGGGCCCTTACGTTTTGCGATAACAGAATCGGGTAGATCTTCCAAAGGCTTGTAATAGGCTTTGCAGGATTTTATGACTTTATACTCCTGTGCAAATGCCATTTGCGAAATGAAAAGGAGCAGACAAACAGAGGGAATGATCAGAATTCGTTTCATAAAGAATTTCGTTAATTCAGATAGTGCTGACCTTATGTTATGTGGAACAATGGTTTAGCTATTTAGGTTTTTACTGTCTCCTAAATTACGTCTTTTCTTCCGGGTTTAGCGCCATGAACCTGGCCATCTTTATTGGTTGTTCAGAAAAAAACACAGGGGAGGTAGGATGGCGCCTGCCCGTCCGATTTGTCTACCGGAACATTGTGCAGGCAGAGGTGACAGTCCAATCTCCATCAGAATTCATGGTGACCGTTTCGGATTCAAAGAATAGGTGTCAGCCTTCAGGAAGGTCAATTTCAAAACATTTTTTGCATCATTGCATCGGGTCAAAGCCGTTCAGGTTGTCTTATAGCCAATCGCCCAAAGTTCCAGTCCATAGGAATTAGAGCGATCCAGAGGTAACAAACAACTAAAAAAATCAAACATGAAAAATTTCAGAATTATTGTAGTAGTAGCCGCCTTGTATGCCACTTCTCATTTGAGCCTGGCGCAAGATCATCACGCAACGCTCCACATCAACCCCAGGTGGGATGAATGTTCCTTTCAACTTGACCCCTCATTAACTCAGGAGGCCTGGCATCAATTCACAAGGGAAGCAGGATTGGTTGCTTATTTTCGGCCACTTACCGATGCCAAACCAATGGGAAAGTGGAATTTTGAAGTATCGACACTAATATGGGCAACAGCTTTTGACGATACTGATGCAGCCTGGAACGATACGTTTGTTCATCCCGATTCTAGCCATTGGTTGAAAGAGGGGCCACGGTTGGCGTTTCCAGGATTGACAGCCCGTGTGGGTATCACTGACAAACTGGATGTGGGTTTGTATTTTACTAAGAACCCCAACGCCAACTATGGGTTTTGGGGTGGTCAGCTTCAATACAATCTTATTAATAATCTGGAGAAGAAATGGTCTGCTTCTGCCCGCATGAATTTTAGTTCATTGTACGGACCTGAAGATTTAAAGTTTAATATCTATGGTCTGGATGTGATCACAAGCAAGGAGTTTCCGATTTATTCTGATTGGGCTTCCGTATCACCCTATGTGGGCGTTTCGACTTATTTATCAAACTCAAAGGAAACAACGGAAAAAGTTAATCTTCAAAATGAACAGGTAGTGGGTGGGCAGGCAATGGTGGGTGCTGTTTTTAAGCTTTCTGTCGCCAGGATAGGAGTAGAGTACAACTTGGCAAAAAATAATACATTGTCGTTCAAGATTGGAGTTGCCTTTTAAAATCCAGGCCGCTGAAAAAACTGCAAGCCGAAATTCACTAAATTTCTTGCATGAATATTCGTGACCTAGTTTTTTCAGCGGACCTTAAAGCGTTGCATACTCTCTTAAGCGCTCATCCTGAATTAGCCAACAGAGAAATTTCCTTACCGGATAATCCGGCAACCGCGCATCCACTACATCGTATTTGTGATGGCGTTTATTGTGGATATTATTCAGAAGAAACCGGACTGGAAGTAGCGAAACTATTTTTGAACCATGGAGCCCATTTGAATGACATCCATTTGGAAGGAATAGATTCACCACTGACCGCAGCCTGTAGTTTACGATGTGATCAACTTGCGCTTTTCTATATTCAACAAGAGGCTCTCATCGATCACAGAGGTTGTCATGGTGGAACGGCCTTACACTGGGCTTCGTGGTGTGGCCGGGATGTAGTGGTGGATAAGCTGGTCACCCTGAATCCTGACATCAATCAACTGTGTATTGACTTTAAATCCACAGCGTTATTCTGGGCCATTCACGGATACAAATTTGGGGAAGAGGATAATTGCCATCACCAGGTCAATTGTGCCCGCATACTTCTCGATCATGGGGCAGATCTTTCCATTCCGAACTTTGAGGGCTATCTCCCAGTACAACTTATTGAAGATGGCGATAAAGAATTTCTTGAATTATTCCATAAAAGATGAATTAATTAATCCGCCCTATAATGCGTGAATGAGTAAGATTCATTTTTCGACAAGCAATTGAGAAAATGGAACAATAATCTCCAAACGTAGTGGCTTGGGCCAAAGGCAGAGGGTGGATGCAGACCTATCAGGTGCCAACAACTTTTCTGAAAGTTTTTACGTATATTAACTGCAATTGCGAATAATATCTATGAAGAAAAACATTTTAAAAGGGTCGGTCATGTTTGGAAGGAGAAATACATTGACGAAAGTGTTTTTGTGCCTGCAATTGATCATGGCTTGTGTCTTCATTGTCACCTCGGTCATGTTTACTCAAAATAACAGCTATCTGGAGAAGCGACCCTGGGGATACAATAATAGAGAAACATTATTTGCCTATTTCCCCAACCAGGCTGCTTACGAGAAGTTGATGGCGTTAATGTCTCAGGATCCAGATGTTTTATCCATTTCCGGTTCAAGCCATCATCTTGGCAAAAGCAATGCAACAACTGTTTTACGTTTTCCAAATCGTGAATATGAGGTTGATCAATTATCGGTAGACGCAACGTATTTTAAAACGATGGGGCTTGAACTTAAGGAAGGTCGTGACTTCAAAGACCACGAGGGAAGTGATAAACAAGCTGTAGTAATAAATGAGGTTCTTGCCAAAAACATATCCCAATGGAAAAATCCACTGGGTCAACTATTCAGGATCGACAGCATCCAATATGAAGTAGTCGGTGTACTAAAGGATTTTCATAATTACAATTTCTCCAAACAAGTCAGGCCAATCATTTTCAGAATAGCGGAAAAAAAAGATTACCATTATTTATCCATAAAGGTGAGAAGCGGTTCTGAAATCGAAACTTACAAAACGCTACAGGCAAATTGGGCCGGGCTTTTCCCCGAGATTCCATTTGAGGGCGGCTTACAAGAGGACGTCTGGGGTTTTTACTATGAAGAGATCGCCATTTATGGCCTGGTCTGGAGAGTATTCGCCTTTATTGCAGTGTCGTTAGCTATTCTTGGATTATATGGGCTGATCCGGTACAACGTGGAAGTGCGGACCAAAGAATTCAGTATCCGAAAAGTGCTGGGTGCCGGACTAAAGAACATTGCGGCCAGCATTACCAATCAATATATGATTTTGTTTGTGCTTGCGCTCACCATTGGCGCACCACTCGGTTATTTATTCGGTAACTTTCTCCAGTGCTATTATAGCGGTCGTAATAATGATCTTCGTCTTATTGATCACCGTTTCTATGCAGATAAGAAAGGTAGTGAGGGTCAATCCAGTGAATGGATTGAAAGTGGAGTAGGGTCGAATGATAGGATTAAAAAGTCGAATAGATTTTAGGTAGCGGAAAGGAAGAAAGATACAATACCCACAATAACACACCATGATAAGCACCAACTTCCACTCGTTAAGAACAATCGTGATATTTATTCTGATCTGCCTGATAGCATCGTGCAACACCAGGCAGAAAGGATTCTTTATCATAGAAAGTGAAGGCACCAAACTGAAAGTAGAAACGGTTACCGATAGCATCACCATTCCCTTTGGTATGGACTTCTTGCCAGACGGTCGATTGCTTGTGACTGACAGAGCCATTGGAAACATGGTAGTGGTTAACACAGAAACAGGAGAGAAAGAATTACTGCAAGGCGTCCCTGGCGTAGTGGGCCAGGGCGATGGCGGCCTGCTCGACATTTTGGTTCACCCTGATTATGCAACTAACGGCTGGATATATTTTTCATACAGCAAGGGCGATACCACTTCTAATACCATGGTGGTTGACCGTGCTAAGTTAGACGGACTAAAACTGGTTCAGCGAGAAACATTATTTACTGCCCTGCCATACTATAAGAAACCGCTTCATCATGGTTCGCGCCTTGTGCTTAAAGATGGTTATCTTTTCATAGCTATGGGTGAAAAAACGGATTTGAAAGATTCCGCCCAACGATTAAATAATCATTTGGGCAAAGTACTGCGCATAAAGGAAGATGGACAGCTACCTAAGGATAACCCATATGTTGATGCCCCAAATGCCAAACCGGAAGTCTGGAGTTACGGGCATCGCAATCCAAACGGTTTAGCATTAAACCCGGCTACCGGAGAATTGTGGGAACACGAGCATGGCCCCATGGGTGGCGATGAAGTAAATATCATTAGACCAACGGTGAATTATGGATGGCCCGTGATAACCTACGGACTAAACTACGACAGCACCCTCGTTGGTGAAGGCATAACAGAGAAGGAAGGAATGGAGCAACCCGTTTATTATTACAAACCCTCTATTGCACCGAGTGGCATGCAGTTTTATTCTTCTGATGTTATACCCATATGGAAAGGTAATTTATTCATTGGTGCCATGGCGTTGAAGCACTTGAACAGACTGGTCATTGAAAACAATAAAGTGATAAAAGAAGAACGTTTGCTCACCGATAAAAGCTGGCGCGTGCGCTCGGTGAAACAAGGACCAGATGGCTATTTATATATAGGCGTTGATGGAGGAAAGATTCTCCGGATTATGCCCAATTAAATTGGCGTACGGAAAATAAATATCCGTCTAATTCGCGAGTAAGAAGAAAAACCACAAGGAGAGGATTATGGCCTGAAAAGCAATGCAAAATTTACCAACCATTAAAAATCAGTTAAGCAGCAAAAATTTATTTGATGCCTTTAAAAGGCAATTGGTAAAGGATTTTGAACAAAGTAACTTTCCGGCCGATTTTGTGAAGGCCCTTGAGCCAATTTATATTAGTATCCATGGAAAGATTGCGTTTGAACTACAGCGCAGCGAAAAAAAATCCAATTTTAATTTAATGCAATTGCTTTACCGAATTGATATTAGTGAAGCTCAATTAAAAAAGTACTTGAAGGATTATAAAAGCGGAAATCATTATAATGTAATTGCGGAATTAATTATTAAACGTGTATTACAAAAGGTAGTGTCAAAGCAATTCTATAAAAACAATGAAAATTCGTAATGGCTTCTCTGATAGATGATCGGTGGTGAATCAATATTGAAGTCGTTCGTTTGCCGGAATCTATAAGTTATTTTTGACAGCTTGCCTGTGGTTGGTGTTATCCACGATCTATTAAGTCTGGGATCGGTCAGTAGCCAAATCAGCTCAATTATATAGAAATCAAGCACAAAAAATAAATTGTTATAACAATGTTATAACTTTATCCGTATATTTGAGTATGATTAAAACATTAACTTCGGTAGGAAATAGCAAGGCTGTTATTTTACCTTCTGAAATGGTTAAAAAATACAAACTCGAAAGGGTTGTAATCGAAGAAACAGACGATGGAATATTGATACGCTCCGCAGTGCAGAATACTAATTTTCAAAAAGCCATCGAAAAATTGAGGAAAAACAAAGCGGCTCTTTACAAGAGAATAGAATCTCAGGCTAACGATCCTGAAACTATAAATTACTATGATAAGAGTGCTAACAATTTCTCAGATGTTGATCTTGACATACTTGAAGAATGAAGCATGCTGAAGTATGGTTAGTTGATTTTGCTCCAAAAGTTGGGCAAGAGATCGATAAAGTAAGACCGGCAGTAACTGTGAATCATGATAGCATGGGAGCTCTCCAATTAAAAGTTGTAGTTCCTATTACGGATGCAGTCCGTTCAATTCGAGATTGGCATGTGCCACTCAATCCATCAAAGGATAATGGTATTTCAAAAAAAAGTGCTGCGGATTGCTTTCAGGTTAAATCAATTTCAAAAGAAAGATTTGTTAAGTACCTGGGTTCCCTGTCAACTAAGGAAATGGAAGAGGTAAAACTAGCCCTGATCAAAGTACTGGATTTACTTTAATAAAAGACAATTGAGTTATATAATGGTCATGCGCCTGTCCCGCTGGCCGCGCTTCGCGGTAGGCAGCGATCCGCCAGTTGGCGGATGTTGCTGTTGGGTGTGCAGCATTACCATCTTTCAATTACAAGTTCTTGTATGTTATTGAAATGCTTATCGCTTGTAACCAATGTTAAGCGATGTTGTTTTGCCAATGCAGCAATCCAAATATCATTCTCAGGTATCGGAGTTCCTTTAGATTTCAGGTAACTTTTTACAAAGGCATAATGACGGGCAGTATCGAGATCACAATCTGTAATTATTGAAGTTTGAGCAAATTCCTCAATTCTCTTTCTATTCGACTCTTTTTACTGGATTGCTCAGCCCCATAAAACAATTCTCCAATTACAACACTTGGAACGGATATAACGCCTGATTGAGATTTAATTCTTTCTATAATTGAAGGCTCACTTGCAAAAAGACCGATAACGATGTTGGTATCGATCAAATAATTCTTACCGCTCATTCTTATCAATAGTTTCGCAACCAGCCTCGATAGCTTCGCTCATTTCACGAATTGATTTTGCATCCAGGCTACCAGCAAATTGTAAGAGCTCAGGTTGACTTCGTCTTCTTGTTAGGAGTGATTTAATATAGGCCAATGCCTTATCTTGCTGCTCTTTACTGAGCAATTCCAAATTTTTAAGAAACTCATTTTCGAAGGATTTAGATTGCATGTTCTTATTGACGGATTTTCTATTGCCAAAGATACAGTTATTAGGGATTTTAGTTTGATTAAAGCAAGGTCCCGATAGCTATCGAGATGACTTACCCAATCTTCATAGAAAGTTTTTTTAGCGCAGGCTTTCAATAGTGAAATCTTGCTTGAATAATAGTTATAGTTTGGTTGGCGCCCGTTCCCGATACTCTGTAAACTAGTCGATGTTCCCCGCTTATTCTCCTAGACCAGTAGCCAGCTAAATTCCCCTTTAGTGATTCGGGCTTTCCCCTTCCTTTAAATGGGTCTCTTTTAATCTCCTTAATTAATTCATTGATTTTATCTAATATCTCAGGATCATTCTCTTGCCAGTAAACGTATTCTTGCCATGCGTGATCAGTAAATGCTGTTATCATGAAAAACTATGCGAGGTTATCTATCTTTTGCGCTTAGCCGAAACATGCTTTTTTGCTACAATACTTCTCCTCACTGGTCTATCTTCACCTAAATTTAGTTCACGTACAGTTGCACCCCCAGCTCTATCTTGGGCAATACTTTCCATCAATCTCTCGGTATTAGCAGAGGTAGATAATAAATGCGCAGTCTCCTCCATTGCATTAAAAGTTTCTAGGGTCAGGACAACAAAATCTCTTTTCTTTGAGCCAGAAAGAATTAAAATATCCTGATCATCTTCTATTTCTTTTAAACGCTCCTTCATTCTAGACCTAAATTCTGTTACAGTTGCTGTTTTCATTTGAGAAAATTTACACAACAATATTAACACATATTCTTTAAAAAAATTACACAAAAACGTACATTTTTACGTACGAATTACCAATAGATCTCAAATCAACGTAACTTCACTAAGGAAAGACGGCTATTTGGGCCAACCAGGCTTATGAAGCAGGGGCCACGCACAATGCGTATTGTTGCTATGCCTTCTGCATCAATAAATGCTCTTACAGTGAAATTTGATAGATTCTGCAATGCAGGAATGCATGCATTCATGCAGGTCAGGAACTTAGCAAGGCAAGAGTTATATAATGTTCAGGCGTTATGCCCGCCCTCGGCAAGACCGCCTCGGTCGAGGCCGGGGTTAAGTAGCCCGCCCGGATGAACATCCATTCGGACGGGCTTTGGCGGAGCGTGTCCCGAGTTTTCTCGGGAGGCAGCGATCCGCCAGGAGGCGGACAAGCTACTCTACCGCGAAGATGCGGGATGAAACATTTGGGCAGGCTTTGGAGTGGGAGGCTCGCCTGCCGAAATGCAATGGAGGCAGGGAAGTGCGGCCTGCACTATGGATGTTGATGTTTGGATAGGCAAAAGACGCTAGCGATTTTATTAAATCTGTATTCCAGGTATTTCAAGCTTATACCCCTTTCCATGAACATTCGTTATTCGCAGTTCAGGATCACTGCTTAATTTCTTTCGAAGTTTCGATACAAACATGTCCAAACTGCGACCGGTGATGACCCCTTCGTTGATCCAGACTTTCTGCATCAGCGTTTCGCGAGGAATCAGTTCACCGAAATTTTCATTGAGCAATTCAAGAATCTTATATTCTTTGTCTGTGAGATTAATCCCCTCATTCCCCAACAGCAAACGCTGATCCTTCGCATCAAATATAAATTTTCCCAGAGCAGTCAATTCCTGAACGGACTCTTTTATTACAGCGTGGTTTTGATTCTGCGCGGGCACAGGTGTTAAAATTTTACCAAAACGCCCAATCAACAAGGTAACACCAACACCCAACAACACCAGCAGACCGCTATTAACCAGATTGATAAATGGATAGTCGGAGGTTGTCGTTTTGGATTCTTCAGGTTTTGGATCGGCTTTCTGAAGATCACCTTTAAATGATTTGAGTTCTGCAAGTTTTGGATGGGCTTCCTGAGGATCAACTTTAAATGATTTGTGTTCTTCCGGTTTTGGATGGGCGTCTTGGGGATCAACTGATTTGAGTTCTACAGTCTGCTGGTCGATGCCAGCTTTCTTCTGTTCTACGTTCTCATATAAATCAGGAAAGGCAATTTCGATGGTGTAACAGCCTTGGGGCTGACGTCTGCCTCTGCAGGCCAGGATGTCGGGTGAGGTCTTATTTATCTGAAAACCATAGACGATGCCGGCACTCAGGCATTCATGTACGGTAACGGTGTAACCGGATGGGAACTGTGTTTTGGGGAACAAGCTCTGCGTCAGCATCATGAGCGAGTCGTGGTTAAAAACGAATTCATTTTCGAACTGGAGCAGAAACGTGCCTTCTTTAATCTCGGTAACCGGCAATACACGTGAGGTGGAGTCACCCGCCTGCAGCAGCAACTGATGACCAATCTGACGGATAATGAGGTTCACTTGAATTGCCCGTAAGTCACGGTCGGAACGTTCTGTGAAAGACGAGGTGATAAAAAAAATAGCAAACATCACGATGGCAATGCCGGAACCCATCGCCAACCGGTTATTTAAAAAGCCAGTAAAATCAGAATTTACACGCATTTACATTCTTTTTACAATTCCTTAACAAGGAGCGGCAACGTGGTTGCGTATGTTTGAATATGTGAAGTTAAAACAATTTTTGCAATGAAACTTTTAATGGTCGGGCCTCTGAACACCGTATGGGAAAAATTTACATGCATTTACATTCTTTTTACGAGCTGTTTACTACTGTCCCTTCCATTCGTACGTATGTTTGGTTACACAAAACAAACACATACGATTATGAAACTACTTCGTCATTACGGCATCCTTTCAAGACCGCTTGTATTCCTGATGATATTCCTGTTCATGGGCTTTACAACAGACAAAGTCAATGTTGTTGCTCCTGCAAAAGGTCAAACGATCATGATCTCGCTTTTGCTTGATACAAGCAACAGTATGGATGGTCTAATCGATCAGGCAAAATCGCAGTTGTGGAAAATTGTTAATGAAGTGGCCGCTGCCAAAAGCGGAGACGGCAATCAGCCCAATATTAAGATTGCGCTGTATGAATATGGCAATGACGGGCTTTCGTCTGATGAAGGCTTTATCCGCCAGGTGAGTCCTTTAACCGAAGACCTTGATGTTATATCAGAGAAGCTATTTTCATTAACCACCAATGGCGGCAATGAATTTTGTGGGCAGGTGATTAAAACTGCCTTGAATCAACTGGCGTGGTCTGCCTCCAATGCTGATTTGAAAATGATTTTCATTGCAGGCAACGAACCCTTTACGCTGGGAAGTGTATCCTACGAGCTGGCCTGTGGTGCGGCAAAGGAAAAGGGAGTTGTGGTGAATACCATTTACTGCGGTGATTTTATTGACGGCATCGCTTTGAGCTGGAAGCGTGGTGCGGACTTAACAGGTGGAACATTTATGAGCATCGAACAAAACAGCAAGACTGTCTATGTGCCAACACCATACGATGATCAGATTGCTGCGTTGAACGATAAACTTAACGCTACCTACGTTTACTACGGAGCGTCAGGTGAGTATAGGAAGGAACAACAAATTGTACAAGACAAAAATGCAGCGAGTTATGGGTTGGCCAATATAGCGGAGCGCAGCTTTTGCAAGAGCTCACACGCCTATAAGAACTCCAGTTGGGATCTGGTGGATGCAGCAAAAGACAATGAAAAAGTAATTGCGGAAACCAAGTCAGACGACCTTCCCACAGAAATGCGCACCATGAGCATTGAGCAGCGCAAGGTATACATCAAGCAAAAATCGGAAGAGCGTACAACGATTCAGGCCGAGATACAATCCCTGAATAAAAAACGACAGGAATATATCTTTAAGAATACTCCCGAAAGCAGCAAGGATAAAATGTTAGATGCATCCATGATGAAAGCGATTAAGGAACAGGGGCGTGCAAAGAATTTGAAGTGGGCAGGTTGTTAGTTTATGGCAAAACCTGAATTCGATATGAAGATCGTAGCAAAAAAATAGCAAGTGAAGCTTAAAGCTCGGCCAGTCAAAATTTGGAAAGTCGTCTACTGAAATCTTTAAAATATAAATCCTTAACACCAATGAAGACAATCTCACATAGGGTACGGTTCTTACGCTTTATGCATTATGCGTTCCGCTTTTAGCTGCCAATCCGGCCACAACAAATGACGTTGCACCGGAAGCAACCAACATCATTTTCCAATCCAAAGATGGCGGACAGACATGGCAAGACATCAGCCATAGTTTGCCTGAAAATAAACAGCCTGAAGGTTTTTTTGCGGGAGAGTCAGATGTCTATTTACGTGTTAACAATGTCATGTATCGCAGTAGAAGTAATCTTAAAACTCCTGTTTGGGAAAAAGAGAATGGTCTTGATCCAAGAAGCTATGAGATTGCTTTCAATCGTTCCGGAGTCATGGCCTACAATTATGATGGACAAGTTTATCAAAAAATGTCTGCCACAGGAAACTGGTTACCGATCTATACAAATTTCAAAAAACATTTGATGCGAACTGTTTTTGAAACATCTGATGGGACGGTATTCTTAGGTAGCGATCACGGTCTTTACAAATCTGCCGACAGGGGACAAAGCTGGAAACAAGTACAAAATGAAGGCTGGGTCATGGATATCGTGGAGTCAAAAGGTGTTCTCATTGGGACAGGTCAAAGAGGCATCATGCGTTCGACCGACAACGGTGAACACTGGGAATGGGTAATCAGCGAGGGTGGCGTGGGTATAGCCATTGAACGTATCGATGGTGGATTTGCTGCTATATCCTACAGCTCAAGTACCAAATCCAGAAGGATACGCATTTCATCGGATAGTGGAAAAACCTGGAAAGCCATTGATGAAGGACTTCAGCCTTCTTTGTCAATTTCATCTATCAAACAAATGGGCCCATATTTAATTTGTGGTCACCCGGATGGTATATTCCGGTCATCTGACATGGGTAGAACATGGAGTATTGTTCATCCCAGTGTTGATAACGCGTTCAAAATATTTGCAAGCTGGAATACTGTTCCTTTCAGTGATGATAGAAAAGTGTTTAAGATATATGTTTCCGGCAACGTATTGTACGCTGTGGCGAGAAATTCCGGATGCTGAAAAATGATACCAAGCTTTTTGAAGGGAAGTACGGCCTGCACAATGTGTGGCGATGCTGTGTAGGAATCCGATGGCGATTTAAATTTTTGATCATGGGAATACGGCTTTTGTTGGCTCGCCAGCATTATTGTATGTAAAGTATATCGTTTCCTCTTTTCCTTCAACGAAGAAAGTACTGTTTGTTATTGGATAGAGGTTGAAGTTTCCGAGGTAGCGGATGTTCACGATAAGTTGACCGTCCTTTTCCCGTAAGATCGTTACCGGGTCGCCATCGTTGTCGTAATATTTTTCGAAGCGCTTGGTTTGCGATGGATCGTTAGGTATCAAAGCCGGCCAGTGTGAGCGATCGGGTTTGTATGTTACCAGTTTCGACTCATCGATTGTTGTTTCTATTTCTGTTCTTGCCGCGAGGATTCCTTTAACAATCTCTTTGATTTCAGTCCAGTCAACAGCGACCCATGGTTCAACGTACGTGTTTGCGCGATGTACGATGATCATGTCACTGTCGGGGAGCAGGATCAACGCGTGACCGCCCGAGCCTTCGGCAGTGTAACATCTTTGCTTGAATGTTTTTTCGGGATAGATATTCCACGCATAGCCAAATCCACGTTTTTCTTCCTTCGGTGAATATGCTGTGAGACTTTCTTTCACCCACTGTTGTGGTATAATTTGCTGATCGTTCCAACGACCTTCATGCATATAAAGCATTCCAAAGCGCGCCAGATCTCTCGATGACATATTGATATGATAAAGGGGATGTAACGAATAGTCATGGGAATACGAAAATGCGTCACGGGGTATGAAGTCTTCCATACCAATGGGCTTTGCAATCTCGCTATCAAACGCGTCAGTAAGTTTCACATGAGTTTGTTGTTCGAACACGGTGTTCAGGGCATTGTAGTTCCAGTTGTTGTAATACCAATGTTCGCCTGGTTTGTGCGAGCCTCTTTTAGGTATTTCATCAACACCATCACCACCAGGTGAAGGAAGATAAATTCCTGAGTAGCCCGTCATGAGTTGTTTTACGGTTGCCTGCTTTTCTGTTTCGGTAAGGGGGGTTACTTCATCGATGCCATATTCACCGATGGATTTATTGAGATCAATTTTACCCCGGGAAGCATAAATACCTATTAGAGCAGATTGCGTTGCTTTTCGTGCAGAGTGAAGGCGGAATTTGCGACTGGCGTCACCCCATGATTGAACGATCGCTCCTTTATATATAATGAGTACGTTCGCGGAACTATATCGCTTTGCCAGATCACGCGCTTTTTGCAGCTTTTGAGTTGAAAATCCCGCATCTTCCGGAGTTTTATACTGAAGCCAGTGCGTTGCAGGTAGTCGGTCCGAGCCTGTTTTTGGAGGAGCAAACGCGAAGAGTACAAGAACGAAGGGGAGATATTTTTTCATGGATGGCTTGATTCAAGTTAATGCTAAAATTCCAAAACGTGCGGGCGCAACCTTAAATTATCCAGGTTGTCAGCAGGTTAGCATAAGAAAAAGTTATATAATGTTCAGGCGTGGCGCCTGCCCCGATGTTTTATCGGGGTTAACATAGCTTAGGCTCCGGGCTTACTCAATCTTCGTAGAAAGTTTTTTAGGGCCGGATTTTTCACTCAATCTTATCATTCACAACGGGCTGGGCAGCGACACTCTTTGGAAAGCGGGAAGGATGCGCGGCATGCACAATGTGTGGCGATTTTTTCCCCGCCCGGATGACCAAGATTGGTGCATCAAACTTGGATAATTTCATCCGGTCGGACGGGGTTCTTTTTGCATCAAGTGTTTCATCCCGCAAGGTGTGGGCAAAAAGGACAAAAGAAAAATAAGGTGCAGCCTGTCCCGATCTTTTATCGGGAAACACCGCTGAAGTTCTGGTAAGTTTTTTTAATTCACAAGACTATGGATTGTCTTCATAGGAAGGAACAGTCTATCAGTATCCATCAATTCATGGAATTCATACTTTTTATAAAATTCTTTGGCAGCTTGATCAATTGAATCAACAACAACAGCAAAAGAGGCTATCGTTTTGCTCACATCATACGCACGTTTAAGAGAATCAATTAACAAGATTTTACCATATCCTTTTCCTTGCATACTAGAATCCATTGCAAGTCTTCCAATTAATGTACATGGTATTGCCTGATAAGTTAGTTTGTATTTTTTTCTAAATGCTTCATCCCAGTAGGAGGAAGGGATCGAAAGGTTATTAAGAGTATAATAACCCTTAATAACCTTATCATCTTCAACTAAAACAAAGCATCGAGCCAAATCTCTATCTATGTCTTGTCTAGCAAATGACCTGATATAATTCTGAAGGCTCGAGTGTTGATTTGTAAACTTATCTCTGATATGTAATTGGGTATCGAGAGGTTCAATTTTATAACTCATTTACCTTCTTGAAAGGATAAATAACTTGCCATCGCTTTTTTGAGATTTTTGCCTGGCTCTGGTGGGTTTTCAAGCGTCTCCATGAATGAAACACGATCCCGTTCTGATAACTCAAATATCTGCTGTTCTCTGATTACATTTTTGGAATCACTGATAGCAATATGAAGTATATAATCACTAACATTTTTAAATCCACTGACACTTGAAGCCTTACTAATAAAATCCTTTTGTAGCTTCGTTAACCTTAATTCAAGGCGCTGACTTTTGTTTTCTTCTGGAGCGCCAGAAACAAAACCAAGCATGATGTCCCCAGACTTATTCATATTCATACCATCCGGTTCCATTACATTTACACCAGCTATCCCGTGAGCATATTTTTGCTCATAGTGGTGAGTAGGAATCTTAAATAGCCCACTTTTTCCCTCAAATTTTTTGGTTGAAGTCCGTTTTATGTCAAGGGTTTTCCTTTGTAAGGGTGCCTGTTTAGCTTTCTTCGCCATAATAATTATATCTTAAGTAAATGTACGTAAAAATACCGTACAAAGTTCATGTTTGAGAAAATTGTTAAAATCGGATCAAGCATGTGTAATGCTGGCTACCGCGAATCCCGATAGCTATCGGGATGCGGCCTGCATTACTTATGATTGGTATAATTATAGAACTGTGCGTCAGGAATTTAGCAGGGCAAGAGTTATATAATGTTCAGGCGTGGAGCCTGCCCCGATGCTTCATCGGGGTTTAAGTAGCCCGCCCGGCTGGCGCCAGTCGGACGGGCTTTGGCGGAGCCTGTCCCGTTGGATAACGGGAGGCTTACCGAAATCTTCATAGAAAGTTTTTTAGCGTTGGATTTCAATAATTCAATCTTCATCATTCATACTAGGCTGACTTGTCCCGAGTTTTCTCGGGAGGCAGCGATCCGCCAGGAGGCGGACAAGCTACTCTCCCGCGAAGGATCGGCATGAAACATTTGGGCAGGCTTTGGTTTTCGCGTTGGCATGTTGTGGCCTGCACAATGTGTGTTGCTGTTGCTAAGGACAACTGAGAAATGGGGATAATTGTGGCCAAAAAATGGGATACTTTATCCCCGATTCTCACAAAAAGTCAAATAACAGAGCCATTTATCCTATTTTGATGTTACAATATTGGCTCTATTCGTATATTTAACTAAATCAAAGTAATTTGATATTTTTGCAGTCATTTATTAGTGAGAATAAACTATCTAAATACATCTGATATGCTTTTCAACAAAACAGCAATTCTTTCCAAAAATGAGCCAACATACAGTGCTTATCCGACAAGGAAGAAGTTGATAAATGGCAATGCGAATACAACAACTAGCATCAGTACACTAGAAAAAAGTGTGAGAATTGCGAATAAGGAAACATTAAATAACTCTATTAGGATCAGTACTCATCCTAATTCGTAACATCTTTCGTAAGTATTAATCCAGTACTTGATTCAAATAGTTTATAAGCAACTTGGTTAAAGCCTATTTGATTGCCATTCTGATCAATTATAGGTTCAGCGGTTGGCCGCACCACTTCCAATGACCTTATTGTAAGTTCCCACAACAAATCCTCAAGCCTTTGAACATCATTAGGATTTCGATGTTCATCGTTAGTGTAGAAATCTTCTATCTTCTGGATGAACTTATTTTTACAAAATTCATAACCTTTAATATCTTCATAATAGATAGGTCTACCATGAGAATGAGAAGCCTCATGTTCAGTAAAAATCTTCAACTCTTCCTTGATTTTATTCTTGTCATTTTCCTTATAGCCATTGTTAAGATAAGGATTCGTATATACCCGCTTGGCAATAATATCATTGGTGTGACTTATTGCAACCTCAGCTCTTTTCATTGCAATTGGATCATACTTTGAGAGAAGAAGTAAGTCACCATCTTTACGAAAGTTGAAAAACCTATTAGCGTTATTAAGAAACTTTTGCGATCCGTAGAAAATTTGATGAGCTGAATCTCTTATCTTATCACCATTTGGGGCGAAAACTATAATTTGTGGATCGACTGGTCCCAACTCGGCAGTCTTACTTAAGAGAATTTTGCTTGAACCTAAGGCAAATAGAGTTGCGGCACTCTTAGCCTGATTAACGACAATTGTACGAAAATCAAAGTTCTCATCGTTCCCTGATCTCATACGACAGATTTTGATCATTTTTTCAGACGCATCAGTAAAGCCTCCTGGGCTATCAATTAAAATATCGAAACTTGTTATCTTATGAGAATAAAGAAAATCTTCAATGATTTTAGAATCACGGTCAGAGATCGATCCAAAAATTGAGAAGTAGGTTATTAATCTCCTATTAGTAATCTTTTCAATGCTATCAATCAAATCAGCTCTTTTCTTGTCGCCACTGTTTAGCTTTATCTGCTGATCTAATTGTTGTATTTGGACTTGAAGTTGTGCAGCCTGTTGTGGATTAGCTTGGTTTAGTTGTTGAAGTAAGTTATTAAGCTGTATTGTTAAATTTGCGATTATTTGATTCTCTTGAATAATCTTTCCAAGCACGGAATTCTTCATACAAAACGTTTTTTAATGATAACTATTTTTTTGAGTAAAGAGAGACAATGGCCGAGCCAAATGGCATATATGCCCCCCGCACAATATTGTTGCTAAGCTTTAGTATTATCCTATGGTTTCTTCTTCCCGCTGGTATTTAAAGCCAATCGAACTAGCTTGAGGCAATTCTGCTTTTGATTTGCTGATCTCCTCGGAATCAATATCAATTGTTGATGCTGAGTGACTATCGATACTTTCGATTAATTTAATTTGGCCTTTGATGAACCAGAACAGGAATATTCCGCACAGCAATGCGATTACTATTCTAAAAGTAGACTCTGTCATGATTAGTTAGATTAAGTTATTTAATAAGACACTTCTTTGTAAAACCAATTTGTCTATTAACCGCTGTCGTATTTATTCTAAAAGTTACCATTGCTTCGCTTGCAAGAAAGTGATCTGAAATTTGCCCCACGGTCATTTCCTTTTTTAATGCCCAAAGTAGCCCAGTTCTTGTTATTTGTAATGTCCCACCCAAGCAATTTGCCTCTTCTTCAAGATTAGGATCATATGTCCTCATTGGAAGTGGATGATCCAAAATAATTTTAGGCTCAGGAAGTTCATGCTGACAAATAATATGAGAAAGCTCATGCATTAAAGTACTTTGTTGTCTTGTTGAGCTTTGATAAGTATTGTAGATGATCACGTAATGGCCATCAGAATTCTTCATGGTCAAGCCCCACCAACCTGATCCATCCTTCATTAGGTTATTAGCCTCGCTTTTAGTTAGCCCGGATTCAACTGGAGTAAAAACGGGAATTTCAAGGTGGTCTGCTAAATCAAAAGCGGAGAGCGGGTCATGCGGTTTCAGGTTCATTTTTTTTCTGAAATCGATGGCTGTCCTCTCTGCCTTTGCCTTAAATCCATAAGGCAACAAACCACTTTTACCGTTTTTCACTTTTTGTCAGGTTTCTTTGAATAAGCAAAATCAATCATCTTTATCAACAAGTTCACAGTCTCAGGTTCTAGCTCTTTTTCGGCTCTTAAGTGAGCTACCAATGCCACTTTACCAGGTTTCAGACCTTTTGTACTTGACATTGTAAAAGTATCTGCAGTGACCCCTAGCCATTCACATAGCTTGATAAATGTATCAACATCAGGCACTTTACCCTGCTCTATTCTAGAAAGAGTAGGGGCACTTACTCCTATTTCTTTCGAAACATCCCTCATTCCCTTATCACCTCTCTTAGATTTAATCATGCTCGAAAGTTTTCCGGTGTCAATTTTTTTGGACATGTAGTTTTGTTTGTTTCATCAAAGAAACAAAATTCTTTGAAATGAAACAAGATTAAGTTTTTTTCGTATCTTTGAAGCAACGATTTGTTTCACTAATGAAACGAATCGGAAACCACTAAACAATTACAATTATGGATGCAACAGCAGAAAAGGTAAAAAAGAAAGTGGCCATTATAGTTAATGGAACGCCTCATGAAGTTGAAAAAGACGAACTGACGTACGATGAAGTCGTTACGTTAGCTTTTCCTGATTTCCCGCAACACCCTGAAAGGACTTATTCAGTGACTTATCAGAGAGGGCATAGCCACAAACCAGAAGGCATTTTGTCACCAGGGGGATCAGTTAAGTTTAAAGAAGGAATGATTTTCTATGTTAAGCACACTGGCCAATCATAACCAAGACATTAGGCGGCTGATCGAGAAGGGGTATGCTGTCTCAATTGACAGCAACCACCTTGTTGTTCGAGATATTCCTTATTTAGATAGCAATAAATGCCTTCAATTAGGTTCTATTGTTTCTAAGCTAATCGTAATTGATGAAAAGCGTGTCAAGATAGATGACCACCAAATTTTTTTCTGCGGAGCACATCCGTGTGAACTAGATGGCTCACCAATTCGCAATTTAGGAGGCGGTTTAACCACTATTACACTTTCTTCTAAAGATATAGCTGTAGAGAGATCATTTTCCAATAAGCCACCAAATGGTTTTCCAGACCTGTTCGAAAAAATTGAAAGCTATGTTAATATTATCTCAGGCCCTGCAATTAATTTGCACAATGCCAACCCATTGACATTTCGAGCTGTCGAAGAAAATAGTGATTCTGTGTTTAAGTACAGAGATACACTAACAAGCCGAGCTGAGATTGGTGATCTTTCTTTAAAATTCGCAGAGGATACTGTTGCAATAATTGGACTTGGAGGAACAGGATCATACCTACTTGACTTCCTTGTTAAAACACCGGTAAAAGAAATCCGTGGTTTTGATTTTGATTGGTTTCATGTTCATAATGCATTTCGCTCACCAGGAAAGCTTGACTCAGATGAGCTTGGTAAAAAGAAGGCAGAAATTTATCAGAAACGATACGAGGGCTTTCGGCTTGGAATTAAGATATATCCTCAGTTTATTATATCAGACTCCAACGCAGACTTAGAAGGAGTAACTTTCGCTTTCGTTTGTGTGGATAAAGGTTCTTCGCGATCTGGGATATTCAACTTATTAGTGAGGATGAATATACCTTTTATTGATGTTGGAATGGGACTTGATCGAGACAAAGGTCCAATCAGTGGAACACTAAGAACCACTTATTTCTCTGTTGAATCTTTAAAAGATTTAATGGCTAGAAAATTGGCTCCTCTGACTGACCTTCCTGATGATATTTACAAAAATAATATTCAGATATCTGAGCTTAACGCGCTCAATGCTTGCCTTGCAATAATTAAGTATAAACAGCTGCGGGGTTTCTATGCGGACGATAATGCATTGTATCATTTATTATTTACAATAGACAGCCTTCATTCAGTTGGAGAAAATGGACAAAATTAAATTACTTCTCGCTCAGTACTTACCGAAAGAGCTTGAACCAGGAGTTTTATATGTTTCAGAAGAGTTTGGTGTTGCTGGTCACTTGTGTCCGTGTGGATGTGGGAGTAAAATAATTACCCCCTTAGGACCAACTGAGTGGTCGTTCACTGAATATGATGAAAAACCAACACTTTGTCCCTCTATAGGAAATTGGCAGCTCCCTTGCAGGTCACACTACTGGATCACTGACGGTGAAATAGAATGGTCCTATCAATGGACCGAAGAACAAATAATAGATAGCCGTCAATCTGAGGAAAGGCGTAAAAGGATTTACTATGATAAACTTAATCTTAAACGCAGAAAAAAAACTTGGATCCCTAGCATTATAGGTTGGATTTTTAAAAGGAGAGGGGAGGATCGAGATGACAAGTGAGCTTGGAAGCATTTTGGCCCTGATCTCTAGTTCCTCATCGAATACTTAAAAAAAGAGCCCCCTAAAATGGGAGCTCTGAAATGGAACACTCAAGCCAAAAGAACCTGAGCAAATACTCGCGTGGGCTTGAACGGCACACGCGAAACGCAAACGGAGAACCTGAACGCCAAACGCCAAGCAGTAGCCACCCAGCCACCAACATTGACACGAAGTATATATTTAAACATAGCGCCCCACCACGGGATCGGATAGAAAGGTGCAAGGGCTGCCATAAAAAAATACTATCCGCCAGCTGGCGGATGGAGATTTTTTTACGAGCAGGCCCCGCTGAAAAAAGCGGGCTAAACTCCGCGAACTTTTGCGGCTTTCTATTCCGCAAGCCCGTAACTTTCTGTTATGTTTAAGTATTATTAAACATCCCCAACTCGTCTGATCTTCTTTTGCCGGAGATAAATCTCCACCACTATAACCGATGGAACCCAACTTAGCCACGCAATAATGATGTAAATGGTTTCACCTCTAAATCCTGCGAGGGCGAAAAAGAATGAATACAATCGCAATGTCACGGCAGCAAACGTCAGCGCGTAACTCCGCATCATAAATTCACGGTGTTTATCCCAGTGCTTTTTAATAGCGTTCTGAAACCCTTTCCACGCAAAAATCCACCATAACAATGCGAGCAAGGCAAAACCAATTCCTGCTGCCAATCCGCCATTGGCGTATAACGACATCACCAGCCCGGAGGGAGCCGTGAAAATCAGAATCACAAATATGTAAATCCTGCCTGATGCCCGATGCCACGCAGTGTATCGAGCGCGAATCCTTTTGCTGAATTGGAATACACCGGTGATTAGTACAATACTTCCGGTTAGAATATGAATATAGAATGCCGGCAGGTATACAGAATAGCGGACGGATTCGGTCTTTGTAAGTAAAAATCCGTTATCGGGACCATTAAAAACAAACATTGAATTGTGATAATATAGTACTAGTCCAAACAAGACTGCCAGGAACGCGAGTGTCCCGAAGACAATGCTTTTTATCCAGCCCACCCGAACCTAATTGAATCGCGCTGTACTTGTATATCCTTGTGCGAACGTTGATACTCGAGAATGAATTTGATATTTGCTTTGTCGGTTTCGGTCAAAAACTGGTCAACATTACTATACTGTGGTTTATACCACGGCTGCGATTCAAAATATGTTTTCCATTTACTTGATTTGAAAATGAATCCATATTCTGCAAAGATTTCATTCCGCATAATATCGAGTTCCTCCATCGAAACACCTTTCATCAGAATCGTATTCGGCTTACCGTCTTCCCAATCTAAATTCTCGTAACGGCAACGATCAAGATAGGTGTCGTCAATTTTTGCAAACTTGGTAAAGTTATACTGTCTGTTGGTTTTCAATTGTTCCACAGTTCCTTCTGCCGTGATTTTGTAGTAATCGTAAAGGCCATTTCCATTTTCGGATTCGTATAAGCCTGGCTCAATCGTTCTATAGGATGGGTGCTCTCCACCACACGGATCCTGATTACCATAATCGGCTGTCAGATTTTCTTGACGGTCCAACAGCTTCATACTTTTATCAACTACCAGCAAATCATTTTTGGCAGAGTGATAACCTCGAGCATCAGCGCCAGACTCCATGAAGAAAGATACAAGTCCGAAGAATTTGTCTGAAAGTGACTCTACTTTTTCAAATTTAATTTCGGTGTCCGTCATGCCCATTCCATAGGCACTGGTCTCGATAAATACAAGACCGTTGCCGATTGGTGTAATACCCATGTCGCGGATGTAGGATGGATAAATGATGACACCGTTGGCATCCTCTACATGGGTATACGGATCGATAAGGAGTTTAATTTGACCTGGGAATTTGAATTGCCATTCGAGAATAGCATTGGTTTCGATTGGGGATTGAAATAACTTTTTATTCTCATGTGAAGACGGATCAAATGACACCTTCCCATTGTCGGAAACCCATCCGTAGCTGTCCCCTTTTTTTACCTGTGCAAAGGCTCCTGGAATATTGGCCGGGTAAATTCCATCATACTCTACGGGAAGAAATAATTCCCCGCCAATACGAAACAGGCCTCGCACTCCATTGCTTTCCACTTCAATCATCCCTATAAACGACCCGTCAGGATTATAAATTTTTGTATGCTCCACCGGTATGATCACCTTATTCTCTGCCGTGACAACGCCAATTTTGTAATTTCCGCTATCGCGTTGCTTTTCATTTTCATAGTGGTAAGGGTATTCCCAGCTGCCCTTGATCACATAAAAAAGCATCTGATTATTGACTTCCGTATAGAACACAACGGAGTCGTAGTGCTGACTAAGAGCATTCGCGATGGTTCGAATACCGCCCAGCAATGAATCATATTGGAGGGTCACCTCTGAATAATCGCTGCTTGTTTGTCGCAGATTATATTCCTTTAACTTCATAGCCAGTTGCTGACTCATCTGAAGAATAAGAAAACCCTTTTCAGTTTTTGTAATTGTAAGATCAATCGAACCTTCCTCACTTGTATTATCGGGGTATGTTAGATGGAAGGGCACCGTTACCTGCATGTCATCTCTGTCTTCATTTGAAACAATCTTAACATGTTCGATGTCGAAGGTATAGTTCAGCCCTTCAGCATCATTAAAAACTGCTTTCGGAAAAGCAAATTTTGGGTCGTAAAAACGTGGCATCGATTCCTCTCTCGCAGTAAGTGCCGCAGACCATTCGGTGAGAAAAACTTTGACTTCTTGTTCGCGATCCTTTGGCGAGTTGCAACTGATGGCGACAAGAAAGTAGAGAAGGAGGTAATTTCTAGTAAGCATAGCTTCGCCAAGTTATTAAAAAAAAGGGACCCGTTGTAGCTGTACAATCGGTATTAGTAAACCTGGAAATCCGCCTTTCAAATCTCGTATGCGTCCACGCGCTCAATAGCTAGACACTGGCCAATCACCACTCTACGCTGGCTAGGACCGAATCCGGACATAACTTCCGCATGAGAGCTTTTGCGCTCAACAGATCTGCGGTGGTCAGGAGCGAAATCACTTATGCATTTTTAACTTATGCATGCATGGCCCGTAGGCTGGCGCTGGCTAATCACACTAATGCGCTGGTGAAGCACACTACTGCACTGGCGAAGCACGAATTCGCCCAAGTCAATCATATAAGAGCACTGGCAAATCATAGATGTCCATCATCACAATCTTTGAAGTCCACCGTACACTTTTAAGATAAGCGTTGGCAGCCGACATGTTCGCACTGGCCAATCGCAAAGTCTCTCGTACAAATCTTGAAATCGACCGTACAATTCTCGAGAGCGCGCTGGCGAATCCTTGAATTCCCCCGCACCCATCACAAGAGCGCATCGGACAACCACCTGTAGGCACTGAACATTTTAACAAGAGGTGAAGTGGGGCAGGAGTGAGGTTCAATTAACTACGGGATAAAAAATAGTTGACATGTAAGACCACTTATCGCGAAAAAATGTAAACAAACGTGCCAATGGTTTTTGAGTTACATCTGCTGATAAATATATAGTTGATAAAATAGTTAATAAAACAACAACTATGCATGGATCATGCTGCGTACAATCGCTATAACTTAAATAAAAACAGTTATGTCACACTTAAAAAACATGCAAGCCTTTGGGAAGCTCACGGGCGTCTGCACCGGGTTGGGAGGAAACTATAACCCCGGAAAACAAAACCTCCAGGCGAATGCGATGGCCACCCAGTTGAACATCGCACAACAAGTATGGGAAGACGTGAAGGAAGCCGAGAAAGCTTACGACAATGCTACCAACAACCGGCAACGGGGGTTCCGGAATATACGCAAGTTAAGTTCAAGCGTATACAGCATGCTCAAAGCATGTGGAGCCCAACCGTTGCTGCTGGCGGATGCGTTGAACAGCAAGCGAAGAATCTGGGGAGCGCCAATCTCAAAGCCACCGGCAGTGGACAAAGAAAAACCGGAAGAAGGAAAGCCCGACACGCGACCTTCGTACGGTAAGGGTTACTTTACCATTGCCGAGTACTTTGACAAGTTGGTGAAAACCGCTGCTTCGGAGCCACGGTACAGTCCTAACGAATCGGAATTTGCAGTGACGGGATTGCAACTGACACTAACCGATTTGTTTCGTCTGAACCAGGCCGTTACCGATGCGGAAATCAGGTTTGAAGAAGCGCGTATTAAACGCAACACCGTTTATTACATCGCTCCTGAAAATCTGGTGGACACTGCAACTGCGGTAAAGAGTTACGTACGCAGTGTGTATGGGTACCAAAGCCAGGAACATCTACAGGTTCAAAAACTTCGTTTCACCAAACCTAACTTGTAATGCGACACATCGCTAATTGAAAACCTCTGCGGTCAGACTGCGGAGGTTTTTTTTATGTCGTTTTGGTTTTCGTACGGCCAACTTGAAGTGCGGATATATAGACATATTGATTGTCAGCATCTTATATCGATTCATGAGAAGTGATAACATAATCGTTTATTATGTCTTGGTTGTCGCAAGCGCTAACTATAAATGGCCGCGTCCCACTATGGGCATATCAAATTATTCTTAAAATCTCGTTGCCTTGTGCATCAACCTGCCGGGCATACAACAGCTGTCTTTTGACGGGGATCCGAATTTTGAGACAATAGCATTGTAGGCCATATCGGCTTTCAAGCACGTTTGAAAATTCTCAAGCGTTGGGTTTAAACTCTGTGCTTCGTCCTGAGAGCAAGCTGTTACAATGGTGATGATTGTTATGGCGAGTAGTCTGGTAATTTTCATATTTGAGTTCGTTTCTTGTTGGACACAAGTTTTATCGATACGGTTTAAATTGATTCCTTATAGTTTTTGTGAGTAAACTGGGCTTCATGCTCAATGTCGAAAATCTAACCTTTTGTTGGTCAATTTAAAGTACAATTTGGTTATATAATGGCATTGCGTTATGTTAAGTAGCTTTGGCATCCGGGCTTACCCAGTCTTCATAGAAAGTTTTTTTAGCGGGCTTTCCGAACTCAATCTTCATCATTCACAACGGGCTGGGGCAGCGACACTCATTGGGTAGGCTTTGGTAGTGGGAGGGAAGTGAGGCCTACACAATGTGTGCCGATGAGGGAGTGGTGCATTTAGTTTTTTTTACCATTCTTAGCCTTGCGCTTGAACTTTTTAGGAGCCATTGCTCGTCCATGCTTGTCTCGAATCTGATTGTAAATCTTTTTCAATTCTTGCTTACTTGGATTGCCGGGTGGCTCGTTGGCCTTACCATGAATTCCAACCTTCAAGTCAAACTGTTTACGCTCTAATGAATTAGTTATAGAATCAATTATCTCATCTAGTTCGTAATACTTTCTTGCAATGGCTAAAACTTCATCTGTTTGTATATCTGTAATAACATAGCGGTGAACAACTTTATTTCGTTCCTTATAAAGTGCCTCCAGTTCGTCAAATATCTTTTGGTCAATGATATTTTTATTAACGGCTATCTTATAAATTTCTCTTTCCATTATTGGTCTATCCATTGCACTTTGAAAAAGATAAGTAGTGTCGATATGATCTGTTGAACTTTCAATCTGGTTCGTATAAATGATTGAAAGGCGAAGGGCTGCATCAATATGATTGGCAACAAGAACAACCAATTCAATGTGCGATTGGTTTTTGATTGCTCTATTTATTAAATCTATGTTGGCTGCAATGGACCCGATGAAAAGCTCATATCTTCTTGAAGCTGCCACGATATTCCTAAATTGAGGCTTAACTAGTTTGAATGAATCTAACGCATCCTTAACATTCGCCAGTTCTGATTTCCTTTTTTTTACACTCCTTCTTTTTGTTTCAAATATGTAGGTAGCAAATACGAAAAAGTCGTCCACTGCACACATCCACGTATAAGTGCTAAACTTTTTGTCAATGAATACTCGCTCTGCGTGCTCCAATACATCTAATTCTGAGGGTTGAATTGGAAGCTCATTATTTTTAATGATCTCACTAATATGAGGAGTAGTTTGCTTGCAGCTCAATTGAAAGCCGCCCAAAGGATTATCATACAACTGGAATGTGTGCGGAGCTCCAGGGTCGTTTTTATACAAAGAAGGGTTTTGATATTGCCAATCAATTGGGATGTACATTTGAAATATCCCGTTTTGCTCTGAGAATAACTTCATGCTAGCGTTTAGAAAGTTGAGATATCATCTTATTTACTGAAATTCAGACACATGCACAATGTTTTGTAGACAATGACTTGTAATACCTTCTTTGGCTGCTGCCTGAACAAATGCAGTTATACATGAAGCAATCTGCTACCTGATCAATCGAATTTAGTACGCCCAATAATACATGCGGTGAAAAAGATGACCCTGCAGCAGTAGAATAATGCGATAGCCAATTCGCAACAATAGTGGGAATCAGTGTATTAGTTACATCGGCCTGCTGCTGATTTGTAAGAATTAAACGACTTGCCCCAGAATATAAATCTATTGCAGAGGTGATGGCGTTAATGCAATTTTGAACCATTTTTCTGTCATCTCTTATTGAGAAATCTACTGGAACTGGAATACTAACTCTTTGGATGATCTCTAGAAGTTTGAACTCAAGGTATTGCCTCACCAAAGGTTCAGCTTGATCAATCTGTCCAGCTTGCAGAAACTGAGTAGCTCGGAACTTAAGACGATTAGCGCTTTGTGTTTGAGTGAAGATTGATCCGTTTGGTGATAATCCGTGTAGGCGCTGGTGATGCCAAGGGGCTGTTGATGATATCTTGTCAAAATATTTTTCAAGCAATCCATCGTGACTTAATACAATCACCTGTGGTCCAGTCGCATTATTAGGTCTGGCAATTTTTGTCCTGAGAACTTCCATGAGGCTAAATTGATGGCCGGCATCAAAGCTTGATGTTACATCGTCAAATACAATAAAAGCAGATGTAGAATTTTCAATAGCAGCACTCAAAAAAATCGATAACGCAAGCGCATTTCTATAACTTTCAGATAACAATGCCGAAGCAGCTAAGTCATGCTTACCATAAAACCTTTCTAGATTTAAGTGAAGATCTTCTGAAGCAACTGTTTTTACCAGCTTTGGCACAACATCAGGATTGTTTGTAATCTCTTGATAAATATTTCTGTAAGAGGTTTCTAATCTCAGTGTTTTTGCAGTTGAAAGAGCGACTTCTGCCTGCGCGAAGACCTGACTAGCATTACTAATGAAGGCTACCCAGCGGTTTCGAGCAGCTAGTTTTTTTTCAGTTTTGAAAAGCTCTTGGGTCAGTCTGGAATGATTTTCGATTTCCCTCTTTAGGTCCTCAGCAACACCAACTTGCTCTGTAAGGGCTACCAAAGATGGCGGCAATTCTTTTTGCAATTTTTCTTTCTCACCTTCCAATAAACTTATTGCTTGTTGCCGTGTTGCATCGAACTTCATTCTTATAGCAATCAATTCGTCCAAATTTTCGGATGAGATTGCAGCGGTGGAAATAAATCCTGCAAGTTCCTTTGCTCTTTTTAAGTCAACTGGGTCTAAAACCAAATGCGTTGATGTTGCTAGTTGATTAAGTTTCATTCGTATTCTTGAATCGTACCAGTTCCTTTTCAATTTGGAATGAGACTCGTCTACGGTCTTGAACTGTTCGAGCTTCTTTTTTAACGCATCTGGAAGTGAATAGACTAAAGCTGATTCACAAGTGGGGCATGCCTTGTCATCGCGCCATTCTTCAGAACTCATCAATTTTAATGAGGCCTCATAGTGTGCTTTGGTTAAAGAACCTTTGGTTTTACTGAAATCATCCTTGAGGGTCGTAATCATATCCTTAAGGATTTCCCTTTCGTTAGTCTCTTGCGAGTCAACGTCAATCGGATTGATTTGATTAAGGATTAGTCCGATTTGTCTTAATCTATCCTGATCTGCACCTCGCTCTGCGTCTCTGATGATGCTCTTTACAGCACTAAAATCCACGTTTAGTATAGAGTTGCTTTCAAAGAGATTTGTAAGTATTGGAATGCTTCTTAATGCAGTAGTGGATTCATTAACAATTACGCCATAATCATTTAAGCTTGCGATCTGAAGATTGGTGAGTTTAAGATAGAGCGCACGAATTTGCGATTCTGCCCTTCCTTTCCTATTGCTAAAGTCAGAAATCTGCTGCTCTAAGACAGGAATCTCAAAGTCTGAATTTACATTCCTAGTATTGGATAGTACTTCCAATGCTTGACGGTAAGCCGATAGTTTGCCTAAACCGAGCAGTGAAGAAAATGCCCTACCTCTTTTTAACGGAGTCTCCTCAACAAATCCCAAGAAAGATCGATAGTCAAGTAAACAAAATTCGGAGTTTAGGCTTGCCAATAATTGTTCTGGCGTTGCAAAACCTGATGGGCTATCAACGGCCCGTGTACCATTAGCAAGCCTCTTCACACGAATTACAACTGCCGGTGAGCCATCATCAGGCTGGAATGTCAAAAGGATAGTTGCGAAAGCTCCGGAATGGAATTGATTTATGTAATAGTTTTCGGCTCGTTCAGATTGCTGCAGATTTGCTAACTTGGGAACAGTGCCTTTTATTGCAAAACTAAGGGCATCAAAAATCGAACTTTTACCTTGCGCATTTGACGCAAAAATCGAATTAACCTGATCACTTTTGAGATTTATCTCCAAAGGATCGTTTTCGTTATTGATTCCTCTAAATCCTTCAATCTGCAGTTTTGAAATAAAATATTTTGCCATTTAGTGATGAGCTAAAGTGAGTCTAACACTGATTTTATCTGTCGATTTATCTCTGTTCTAATTGAATTCCGCGCTTGCCCTTCCGGAAGAGATGCAAGCCTATTGATATTTGCCTCGAGCATTGTTGCAAGAGATGCATCAACGGTCTTTAAGTAGTCAATGAAAAGCGTAATATTTTCATCTGGGGTTCTATTTTCATCAAAAGCAAATCCTGACATATAACCGAACTTTTTGAGTGGAAAAGTTGAAATGAACACGCCCATGCCAAGTAGGCAAAAGAAGGATGGGCTCCTCCGATAAAGATAATTATAACATCTCAAAGTCAAACAGTTACGCTTGACCGCGTTTTAAAAAGAGCCCCTAAAACGGGAGCTCTGAAATGGAACACTCAAGCCAGAAGAACCTGAGCAAATACTCACGTGGGCTTGAACGCCACACGCGAAACGCAAACGGAGACCCTGAATGCCAAACGCCAAGCAGTAGCCACCAGCCACCGATGCGGACACGAACGATATATTTAAACATAGCGCAATCCCACGGGACCGGATAGAAAGGTGCAAGGGCTGCCGGAAAAAAATACTATCCGCCAGCTGGCGGATGGAGATTTTTTTACGCGCAGGCCCCGCTGAAAAAGCGGGATAAACTCCGCGAACCCTTGCGGCTTTCTATTCCGCATGCCCGTAACTTTGTGGTATGTTTAAGTATGTTAAAGCGTACTAGGGAAAGGCAGGAGGGATTGAAAATTATACAGTCAGTGCCTGGGCTACAGTAGTGTTAATATTATCAAACTGATTTACGTAAGGCCTGAGATCAGCATCCATCCAATCCAGTAAAGTATAGATATCCGTTCTGATGGCACTAACGTGTGTGAAGTCAATCGTGATATTGTTAAAGCAGATCGCTTCGTTGTGATAGATTCGGTTTCGAAATTCCCTAATCCGTTTTAAGTAATTTGCTATGTCGTTACGATTAACGATTGATGGCTTATTTGGAAAACAGTGAATAACAGCTCCATGTATCAATGAATAATGACGTGGTTCAAAAAGACTTGTCCAGAAACCCAGACTTTGTTCCGCGATAAGCTTACCTGGAGTTATTGTCCCACGAATGTTGAACTCTGCGTCTTCTACGCATTTTCTTAACCGATATTTGTGTCCAAGTGATGGATCACTCATGAACCCGGCTTTTTGATTGATGATCCATGCGGCATCTGTAAAATGATTGGTTAGATTCTCGTTAATCTTATTGCGCAAGAAAGTCTCAAACAGATTCATTAACGGATAGAACGATTGTGAAACTTTAATGTTTTCAGCATATAATGCAATCGCGCGTGGCTGAGAATTTGAACAACTTATTAAATACCTGTCCAGTCGTGGCCTTGATAAATACTGCTCTAATTTGGCGTAATCCATTCTTTGTTAAAAGTATAGATTTTTCGTATATTTGCATTGTTATGGTTGGTCAAGCCTCTTACCTTAGGGTAACGTAACCAATCTGAAGACACAAAAGACCTCTGATTTCTCAGGGGTCTTTTTGTTTCAGGGAAGTCTGCGCAGTGGCCTGTACCAAAAGCGGGGAGGTAGGTAGGCAAGGAGTGAGGGTCAATTTTTTTCGAGCTCCCCTCCGAGTTTGCGCGCTGGCCCGAGCCAAATGCGGGGGTGGCGTGCTGGCATGTGGGCGGAAACATATTTGGCTCTTGATTTTTTTCCCCGCCCGGATGACCAAGATTGGTGCATCAAACTTGGATAATTTCATCCGGTCGGACGGGGTTCTTTTTGCATCAAAGCGGAACGTCACGCGCTTCGCGTGGGCAAAAAGAACAAAAGAAAAATAAGGTGCAGCCTGTCCCGATTTTTATCGGGAAACACCTTTGAAGTTCTGGTGAGCTGTGGCGAACCTAATGAGTTAATCTAGTGAGCTTTATCACAACTCAATTGAATTGATCTTAGAGCGTTGAAAACAAGCATGTGTGATGTGGGCTACCGCGAAGCGCGGCATGAGACATTTGGCTGAGCCTGGTCCCGATAGCTATCGGGATGCGGCCTGCATTTACTCATGCTTGTGTTTTATTTTTTAAGGAATTCGTGAACCTTCGGTTTCTTATGCTTGGCGGGTTGGTGTATTAAATGCGCGTGCAAAAATTTTCCTGCTCAATCTTTATCGTTTAAATACCTGCCTGTCGGCAGACAGGGACACTCAAGCCTGCCAAGCTTCAGCATGGGACGAGGTGTGCACGGCCCGGATGAGCGTCCCGCTTAAGGCGGGAGCTATTTACACATAACGTCAAACCTGCCGGCAGGTTATATAACTGTGCGGTGGCATGTGCGGACAATCCCGAACTTCAAATCGAAGCCGAATAGTTCCAGACCAGCGTAGCAAAGGCCTGTGCAGATGGCGCGCTGGGATGGTTAACATAATATAATATAATTATAGAACTGTGCGTCAGGAACTTAGCAAGGAAAGAGTTATATAATGTTCAGGCGTTATGTTAACATAGCTTAGGCTCCGGGCTTACCCGATCTCAGTAGAAAGTTTTTAGCGCTGGATTTCAATAATTCAATCTTCATCATTCATCACCGGACTGGGGCAGCGGCACTCTTTGGCGGGCTTTGGATGTGGGAGGGAGGAGCGGCCTGACAATGGGTGGCGATGCTGTGATGGCAATACCAATCATTAAATATAATTCATTTATTTTAGGTCGTAAGGTTCCAAAAAGCTGAGAAGCATCCATTGTTGACAATTATGCATAACATCACTTTCATTAGTACAATCCATAAGGAGAATGGAAACTGCAACGCTGATGAATTGTATAAGATTATCGAAAAACTTAGGCCCGAAGTTATTTTTTTGGAGGCCTTTGATGATTCTTATTCAGAAAATGAAAAGTATTTCTTTTCGACATATGGTGAGTATCATACGAGATTGGAAATAGCCGCAATCCAGAAGTATTATAGATCAAATACTCTTTTTAAATATGTTCCAGTCTGTGAAGACGGTCTATCTGATGCCCTTCATAGAAAAAACAAAATAGTCGGTCAAAATGGAGAAAGACAACAATTGATTAATAATTTCAAGTCTTTGACTGAGAAGCATGGATTTAAATTTCTCAATAGTTCAGAAAGCGTCAATCTTTTAGAAGAAATCCGGGTATTGGAAAGCCTAGCTTTAAATGGTAGTGAAGTAGGCGAAATATTTGAAGCAGCCATGAAGTCCTACGAAAACTCAATGCTTAGGAATATATATTCATATTGTAATAACAATCATTTCAGTTCAGCAATTTTTATGTGTGGTGCAGCCCATAGAAAATCAATTATTGAAAAGATAGAGAAATCTAAGACCGAAGAGCGAGTGAATATAATTTGGACTAATTTCGAAATGCAGATTAGGTAGGGTTGCGCGGCTTGACAATGGGTGTTGATGCTGGGCTGGAATTGTATTGTGAGTTGAGAAACAATCCTTTACCTTAATAGCTATTCGTCCAAAAACTCACAAAATGAACAAAACAGTCTTAACGTATTGCAGTGAATGTGATGGAGACAAGAACCATAAAAAGCTATTCTCCAAAACAGCTAAGGGATACTCAAAAAGCATTGAAGAATTTAGCATAGTGCAATGCATGGGTTGTAACGCTATATCTTTTTTACAGACAATAAAGCTGTCAAAGAGATCAAAACCAATGCATTTTAATTATCCTGACGATCATAACCCAAATCCGGGTCAATACATTTTTCTGTCAGAAAAACATGTAGCAATTTTTCCAAAAGCAATAAAAAAATTGTATGATGAGCTTATTCCTGCATACGGGGCAGGTGCAAAAATCCTATTAGGGATGGGATTGAGAGCATTAGTAGAAGCGATTTGTATCGATCAATCGATAACAGGAAGCAATCTTCTTAAAAAAATAGAAAAGCTTCACCATGAAGGGCATATTTCAAAATCAGAGCTTCCAATATTAGATAAGCTTCGAATAATAGGAAACGACTCAGCGCACAAAATGAAAAGCTTGTCGATGTATAAACTCGAACTGGCGCTAGGGATAGTCAACCATGTTCTAGAGAGCATTTACATCCTTCCCGTGATAAATAAGAAACTGGAGATCAATACTTAATTATTGCACTTTAACGCTAGCTCTACTCAGTTACAGTTTCAAAGGCATTGTATAAATTGATAAGTGAGTTAAGCGAAATCCTTGCCTCATTAAATCTATTAAAGATCAGCAAGCTCTTTGTTGAATAAGCATGCCTTTCAGTTTTGGTTACAAAAAAGCTAAACTTGTTGCTAATAATTTTCTTCTCCAAAGGCCCCATTTCACTGGTAATAATTACAACTGCAAGAATTTGAGGGCATCGATAAATAGTCTCCTCCAATCCATTGACAACACTTTCAAAATCCTTTTCATCCATCCAGAAATCAGTTGATCTAATAACGAGAACACTCGGCACCTGTGAAGACAATTGTTGAGATTTATGAATAATTTTTGCACTTAGTCGCTTTAGGACGCTCTCCTGGGGAAAAATCATAACGTTAGCATCAAAACCTTTAAGCTTTATCCATTCATCGAAAAGGTTTGAATTGGCAGATGGAGCAAACCCTAATTCAATTATTCCTTCGTGAGAAACTTTGTAAAAAGATTTTGATTCAAGGCATTGAGTCAATTTTACTTCAATCTCCTTCCTTATTGCTAAGTAGTGTGACTCTGAAAGCATTCGATAAATTCGTCCGGCAAATCGAAGATCGATATTCTTACCTGCAGCTGTAAAGAATAAATAAGAATGCAGTTCATCAAATCTTTTCGAATTTGAATCTTTAGTTAGACGAGTAATTTCTACAAGAACATGCTCTTTGGTGGTATGATTGGTAATCGTCAGGTCTGGTTTCTTTTTTTTAACATTATCATTCAAGGATTCAGCTTCAAGTTCTACACTAAAATTTGACCGAGCGCATTTCAAAGCCACTTCCAAAATAGTAATCGCCTCTTCACAATCCCCAGGTGTGTTTGATTTCAGTTTTTTTATCAGAACTTCAGATTTAATTTCTCGAAGACCATCAGCCAGCCAAACAAACCATGCCCGTGTCCAAGGTGCGCGATTAGCGAAGTAATGTTTTAAGTGATGACTTGATTCATAGGTTTCCCTAGGAAAATTCTCTCCCAACTCTTTTCTGAGATATCCAAAAGCTTCTAACGCTGCTTGAATTTGGAACTGGTTTAATTCCTCCTTAATCAACTTTGTGTGCTCAATCTGGGCATCCCAATTAAAGTACTGTGCTATAAGCTTCTCGCGAGTTTCTTCATCTTGCATCTACAAATTTTTTACTTTAAAAGTATGGAATATAAGCAACAGGGTGATGCGAAACCAATATCAGATTTCTCCTTAATTTTTATGACCTTTATAACATGAGAGAATTTAGCGAATATGAAAAGAAAGTAATAAATGAAAAATTAATTAAAGGATCGGACTTTTCTGGTTTATTATCAGATGATCTCTATAAGAAATCGAAGGTGATTATTCGGATTAATTTCAATGGCAGCGGAAAACATAAAATAGAATACAGGTCAGATAGCTATGATGCACAATTGGCAATTGACGAGATAGTTGATCTTTATCACCTGCTTAATTTTTTACTAGAGACAAAACTTATTAGGAAATATCCACCTGCAGCAAATACTAACAGGGATCATAAAACATCGCCCACTATAAGCTTAGGTATTTCTGAAAGTCGAGAAATTAAAAATTTCTCACTTGAATCTGGCTCCAGCAATCTCGGTGAGTTTATAATGCAGCATGAAAACTACAAGTTTAAAGCAACTGAGCCATTAAGATTTTTTGCAGCAAATAATTTTGAATCCTCAGAAGACAGAAAGCATAGAGATAACTTAAAACACATCAGAAAGCAATTAAATGTAACTTTAATTGTTGCTATTGCAGGCTTCATAATAACAGGATTTATCGGTTATGTTCAATACAAAAAATCCTATGATGAATTATTCTATGAAAATGGAATTATGAGAAGCAAAATTGAAGTTTTAGAAACGAAGTTGAGAAATGATTCTCTAAACCATACGGTAATCAATCAAAGAACCATGAAACTAAAAAGGGAATTAGATTCAACAAAAACTAGTATTCAAAATCAAATAGAATTGATTCGCAAGAAGGTTAAAGCCAAATGACATAAGGAATATGATAGCTGATATGAACCATCCATTAACGTTCATTATTATTACAATAGTTGTCGCTATTGTGATAGGAGTAAGTGGTTTCTTTCTTAACAGAGAATTTGTTAAGAAAGAGAAAGCTAAATTAATAAAGCACGATCAAGACAAGATTTACAAATGGCTGATGGATGAGTTTCGAGTGAGAATGGATTTTGAATACAGAACTACAAAGGCCATATCAAGCGGGACGCATTTATCGGAGGATAGAGTCAAAGAAGTTGCAATAATTGACTCTAGAATTCATAAGAGTACTGGATCAAAGGATGATCGCTGGACAGTAAGGTCAAAACCTTTTCTTGTCAATTGGAAAAAGAATTCTGTTGCAGAAGTCAGTTCTGAACAACCTAAAAAATCAGACCCTAAAATTATTAAAGGTGGTCAAGTGGGCATTGCAACACCATCATTTAATTCGTCAATCAATAGCGCAATTTTAGGACAGGAAAGGGGAGTCTTTAGTATTTGGGGGTATGTAGCAGATGTTCATAACAAAGTCTATGAAGAGCAACTAAATATGTATATCGTTGGGTATGCAACTAACCGGGGTCAGGATTTACAGAACCCTTCGATGGCTAGGTATCCAAATACATGGGCAATCGATCGAGTTGCTCCAACAAAGAAAAATTTGTTAGGCTCATGGCGATTCTATAGTAATAATTCGGGCAAAGCTATAACTCAATTAAACTGTACAGATTTATTGACTAATGGTTGGCATTTATTCTCGGTCGCTTGGTCAATAAGCGATAATTATATCAAGTTTATCATTGATGAGTCTGAGGTTGCGCAAAGTGAATTTTCCAACTGGCCCTCTGACTTTTCTCATTCAATCCAAGTAGGAACATGGGCAAGCCGTTCTCCAGAATTTTTTTTCAAATCAAAAATTGGTCAATGGCAATTTGCTCCAGTACAATATAAATTAAACATCATAGAGGAGTTTTTCATCAAAAAACCTGAGTGAACATCAGTAAAATGGGGCTAAGTGGTACAGACTTTGAGCTATTAGTGAAACCTTTTTTCAAAAATCTGTTTGAAAAGATAGGGTATAAAATTTCTGATATAAGAAATCAGAAGCCTGGAACACAGAATGGATTTGATATTAAAGTTGAGTTCGAAGATCTCAATAATATAAAAAGGGGCATCTTCATTGAATGCAAATATTACTCTTCCAAATTAGAGTGGAAAGAAATTGTAATAAAGCAACTGCAATTATGGGGTACTAACTATGTGCCCGATGGCTTTATAGCATTATCGCCCAAAGTAAATCTATCTAATATTAATGATAACATTCAAGCTAAGATCGATCAGAACCCAATCTTTGGATTTCCATCAGATTTCTGGACTCCTGACAAGGGTATTGAAGAAATATTCTCGATAGATAAAGACCTATATCAAAAAGTATATGGCAAGGCTTTAACAGTTCCTGTTGATGAGTCGCAAGTCATACAAAAAGCAAAAGGATACATTGAGGATTTACTTCATAAAAAGGATGAAATATTAAAAAATCTTCCATCTAAAAAACGCTATTCAATACCTGAGCTTTACATCCCCAGAAAAGTTATTAGTGCAGAAGCTGAATTAGGGGATTTGGGATTCTTAACGATTGGGGAAAACATTCTGGAGATATTTAATAAAGAACCGAGAATTGCCTTGCTTGGTTGGGCAGGCACTGGGAAGAGTGTTGAATTGGAATATCTAGCATCAGAATTATCATCATCAACTAGCCCATACTTTACTTTTTTGATTACTCTCAACAATCATGTTGACAAAATTTTAGCTGACTATATTCCTAACATTTCAAGAATACCAGAAAATAATATTGCTCTACTGTTGGATGGTCTCGATGAGGTACAGGCTAAAGATTTTGAAATCACTAGAAGAAGAGTAAATAAATTTTGTCAAGATTTTCCTACTGCTCGAGTAATCGTATCGTGTCGTTCAAATTTTTACTCCACTGTTTCGACAAATGGAAATTTAAGTACTCTTTCCGGATTCAAGTCTTTCTCATTGTCGAATCTAACATTGAGAGACATTGAAAATTTTTTAGATGCAAATCTACCACTAAAGAAAACAAGCTTTTTAGAAGAAGTACAATCTAAAGGTTTAAGCGATTTACTTCATTACCCATTTTACTTTAGGCGGCTTGTAGAGCAGTATAAACAACACGGTCGTATTTCAAATAGTAAGGCTGATTTTTTTGAAAGTGTTATCACTGATGACGTTAAGGCGGACGTAGCCAAATATTTTTCTACAGATAGAGATACTAAACTGATAGAGGGTCGTAAGCTTTTAGAAAAACTCGCATTTATTCTGGAATATCAAGGAAAAAATCTGTGTACCTGGCAGGAGTTGATGTTAACTTTTAACACCAACGAGCTCGATACTTTGAAAAGGCTAGGGAGGACCTTATATGGCGAGGAAGGTAATGAATCAGTTTGGAAATTCAACCATAACAACACTCAAGAGTATCTATCAGCTAAATTCTTAACCAAGCTTCAATTCAAAGACATAAAAGAAGTCATTGCTTTCCCCAAATCATACACAAAGGTTAAGCCAACCTGGGCAAATACTCTGTCATTATTGTTCAGTATTCTTCCCGCAATAGATCAAAATAGACTTAAACTTACTAACTGGTTAGTCGATAAAGAACCTGAGTTATTCGTAAAGTTTGAACCGGATAGGATCGATAGTAAGATTAGATATCAGGTATTAAAGAGCATACTTGAATTCTACGAGAAACAAGGAACCAGAATCAATCATTCAAAGTATGATGTTAGAGAATTAGCGAGTTTTACGAAGACAGACAAAACCCTTGACCTACTTACAGCAGAGTTGGATCTGAGTAAACCTGAGTACGTCAGGGCGAATGCTCTTGAGATAATTTTACATTATAATGCTGGAAAAACCCTTTTAGACAATTTCAGTCAGCTAAAGATTGCTGTCAAAAAAAATCTATTTGATAAGAAGTCGTCATACTTAGCTATGAAGGCTTACATATATTCGTTTAAGCTCGATGAACAAGAGTATGATGAATTCTTCAATTTATTTAAGGGCTCTGATGATACTTATACCAGGTACGCCCTTTACTCCTCAATTCATCACCAAAACTACCAAGACAAGTATGTTAGATTCGTAGTAGCCCAGATTGAGGAACTCATGAGGAATGAATTAAATAGTGATGGGCGGCTGTCTAATGAATACACGGAGTTGAAAGATTGCATCTCTAAAATTAAGACTCTTGAAGCTCTTGAGTATGTTGTAAATTTCGTTTCTGAACATTACTGGAGTATCTCATACTCAATTTACTTTAATGAAATAATTGATTATGTATTAGAAAAAGCAATCAAAGAAAGCCCAAATGAAAGGATTTATCAAAGACTAAAGATTGTAGTTTTATCAGAACATTTTTCTTCAGTTGATAAAAAACTTGAAAACTTAAAGGAGTATTTTAAAGAAACTGGAAATTTTGAAAGAGTTTTTCAAGATGTATTCAATGAAAATAAACTGAAGCTCGACTATCACAGCTTCTTAGTGCTCGCTCTATTAGCGAATGAAAAAAATATTGAATTCTTTGCAAATCAATTCATAGACTCCAAAATTGATAGAAAGGCTGCAGAAGGATTTCAATCTTACCTAAACAGAGATAACCCTGAACTACTAAAGGTTTTCAATACACTCATTAATAAAAAGGAGCTAATTCCATTGCCGACCTCCAAGCAATTCGAGTCTACTGAATCTATCGTTTTGCGAACTAAGGAAATCATTTTCTCTAAGGTTAAATTCAAAAGTGCTATCGAACAAGTATTTCTTGATTCGAAGAAAGATGAGTTGACATACGAGGATGTCTGGGAAATTCATAGGGAGTATGAAAAATATTTACCTGTAATTCATGATACGATACTGGTGAGAAGTAGAGACCAAATAGTAAAAAAGGAAAAGCTTCTAAAATACATTGAAGATGAATGGGAAAGTTTTTCTATAAAGCGTATCATCAATTTACTCAAACACTATAGGCCAGTAGAGTTTACTGATTCTGAAATTCATTTTATAAAAACTTGGTGTGATAAGGAAATAGTAAATATAGATTTCAGAAAAGCATTATCCCGGAGTAGCCCCAATTCTATCCAGGCTAGTAAGTTAGCGGTCAAATTATCTTTTTTAATAAGGCGACTAAACTTAAATCACTACTCCAAAGAAATTTACTTGGACATGCTGTCCTTTCAAAGATGGGATGATAACGAGATTAGTATTGCAGATTTTGTAAGCGGTGTCGTTCCGCAATTTGATATTAACAAAAGAGTCTCTGAAAACCTTTCATCTGGAATTGACTTTGAAATTGTTTTAGAAAGTCATATTGAATATGCACAAAATAATTTGCTGAAGGAGTGCAGTAATAGTCTCTTAAAGTACTTAAAGAATGACGGTTACGGGCGATATAAAATATTGGACTGTTATATTAAACTTAATGGGAGTATTTCTGATCTCGAAAATATCTTACCAGAGATCAAAGATGATTTTAGGCACAAAATATTTGACGAACTAATAAACCATAACAGTTCAAAGGTGTTAAGCTTTTTAATTAGTGCTTTCAAAATCGAGAAGGACGAAGCCGAAAAACTAGTATTGGCTAGCAAACTTATTAGGCTGCAAAATCTCGAAGGGCTACGTTATTATGTTAGCTATATAAAAAGGAATAAAAGGTCTATTGAAGATTCGTCTCCTTCAAATCCTTTATACAGACTAACTACACTCCGAGCCATTCCTTGGGTTCTAATACTATTTGAATTAAGTTATGACACTACCATCAAACATGAATCTTACAATAGACTTGATCATATAGCACTTGGAGCGCTTCAGTCCATTTGTAGGCATAATGACAATTACCCAAGGTGCTTGATTGCTATCAAATTTTATAGGGTTTATTTTGGGGTAAGGAGATTCCTTGGAAGAAAACTTTCCGATTCTGTGTTAGCTGATTTGAAATATTTTATTGAAAGTCAAGAGTTAGAATATTATACTAAGAAGAGTCTAAATATTGGGCTATTAGATGCAGAACAAAAATTTAAAGACCTTGTCAGAAAACCGAGTTCATCAGAAAGTTTGAATGCTTAAAAAAAGCCCCCTAAAAGGGGAGCTTTGATAAAGAAACTTCAAACCACAACACACGGAGTGTGTACTCACGATAGTCCCACCACAAGTTGCTGTAATGAAAGGGCGAAACACGCCATTTGAGCCAAACGCCCGCCAGCAGCCACCAGCCACCGATACGGACACGAAATAAATATTTAAACATAATGCGACACCACGGGATCGGATAGAAAGGTGCAAGGGTTGCCGTAAAAAAATACTACCCGAGGAAAGCGGGTGGCAAGAGGGGAGGGTGGAGATTTTTTTACGAGCAGGCGTAGCGAACCCTTGCGGCTTTCTATTCCGCACGCCCGTAACTTTGTGTTATGTTTAAGTATTATCTTAAGCAGTATTGTAACATAATAGAATATGATTGTTGAGAGCATGAATGATAAGGAGTTTGTCCTAGAAGTTGTAAAGGACTTCTTTGATGAAATGAGGGACTATATCGTTAGGGCGATGACGAAAAAAAAGATCAAGACTAGGCACGCAAGCAATTATACTTCGAAGAGAGGAAATAAATGGCATATTATCTATAGACCCGAATATGATGGTCAAAGTAGCCTCCATATCAAACGCTCACAACCTAAGGAATGGTTTACTTGGTATAGCTTGATTTTAGCACAGAACAGCATTACACTTTTCGGGTTTAATAAACATGTTGCTGAAAGAATTTCACAGAGGTATCATCCTGAACTGACTCCTTCAGAGGCTCTTAAGGAAATGCTCATGAAGACTCCAGCGATTATCCAAAGTGAAACAGGAGACCAGTTTTATACGCGTGTCAATGGTGGGGTTTGTATTGGTTCTGTCTATGGAAAGAGATTCCCTATTAATGTAGGAAGCTTTGATATTCAGGTCGATCTCAGAGACACAAACACCTTCATTTCAGATGACCTACTTTTTGATGACCAGAAGAAGATTACTGAAGAGAGTATTATTCGTGCGATAAATAGACTTGGCAAGAACTATCTCTCAGACCATGATCTCCAGAATCCCTCAGAATGACATGGCTGCGCGGTGGCCCGGCCCAAAGGCGGGGTGGCGCGTAGGCATGTGCGGGGAAGCATCTTTGGGCCTTGATTTTTTTCGTTCTTTTTGCATCAAGGCAAAAAGGACAAAAGAAAAATAAGGTGCGAACACCGCTGAAGTTCTGGTGAGCGTTCAGCGAGCTAACAAGCTAATACTGTGAGCGGTATTTCAACTTACTTCTAATTCTGATTAATCAATTTAAATCAATACTTGAAGCGTTGGATCAAGCATGTGTAATGCTGGCTTTGGCCTGAGCCTGGCATGTGCGGCCTGCATTACTGATGCTTGGCGGGTGGCTGCATTCATGCGCGTGGGAAAAAACTTTCGTGCTCAATCTTTATCGCTACATAGACACTCAAGGACGTGAAGTGCTGGGCCCGGAGAGCGCGGCCTTGAGCGGCTATTTAGCATAACGTCAAATTATATAACTGCGCGAGGGCATGTGCGAATTCCTCAAACTTCCATACGAAGCACAAAACCCCCAGCGTTTCGCTGGTTAACATAATATGATTATATAACTGCGGGTCAGCAAGTTAGAAAGGAAAGAGTTATATAATTTATATTATGTTAAGTCGAATTGGTAGGTAAACCCCTACCTAAAATGAAAAGAAGAACAATCTCCCCGCTTCGTGAAATCTTAAAGGATTTAGGAAACGGGTTAATCGTATCATTAAAACGGTTACGCGATGAGCACTACAATACAATTCCGGTTACCATTCGCTCCGCGGATCACTAACGTATCCGCAAAGTATGTTGATAATGCGCTTAGGTCTGGCTTTGTTATTCAGTTGGAAACTACCGATTTGCCGGGCTGTTACTTTTCTATTGACCATTTTAAAATCTGGTCAATGTTATTCGATCACACTTTTGTTTTGTTGGGAGTGCCTTCGATCCGCGATGAAAACATCGGATAATGAATTGGTGTGCTTCGAATCCAGGAAAGATATAATCCTTATTTCCGCAAGGCCATATACGTCCACGCTGCTCCCGCCATATCCACCAGACCAAACAGGATAAGTTGTGGTGGCGCCCAGTCAATTAAAACAAAGACAATAAACCACAAAAAGATGGAGGCCCGTATGTAAGCCGTTAATGTAAAGAAAAGGATGTTATTGGAAGGCGCCATAAACACATAATATAGACCAATGGCAAAGACTATTGCACCCAAGACATGGATCCACACCTCAGTAGTTTCAGCAATTTGAAACAGGGCAAGTAACATATTGGGAAAAGCGGTGAGTGTAATACCCGTAAGTAATAAGTAGAACCCAAAGTAGTAAACGGATTTGGCAGCAGATGTCATGGCAGTGGGGTTTGGTAATGTTCTTTTTAGAAGTGTTGTGTGAAATTAGTAAAATCTTTATTAAGTGCATGCTTGAAGTAGGTAGTCCAATACGCCCACCCTGGGTGTGACAAACTGAGCTGGGCCAATGGCGAACCATGTTAGCTCCTGACCGATCTTTTATCATCATTCCAGTACTAAATATCAGTAAATAACACTTGAATAAATGGTATGGGCCGATACGATCATTTTGCTTAGTTACTTGTTCGCCAAAATAACGATTCAGGATACATCGCTTTCGTTTAGGAATTGGTAACTTTATTGTGTGTTTAAATTGAAAAGTGCTAATTATTCATATGGAAAAAGTAGTATTTATTGTAGAAGATGACCTTATTCAACAGAAAATGCTCCGGCATCATTTTGAGGAGATGCTGGGCAATTATGTGGTGAAGACATTTGCCGACCCTAAGGACATGCTGGATGATCTCAAGGAAAAGCCTTATGCCATTGTCTTAGACCATTACTTTTCTAATAAACCTGGAGAAACAGGATTGGATTATCTAAAGGTGTTAAGAAAGAAGCACCCCTCCATCCCTGTTGTGTATTATACTACGTGTACGGATGAGGCGGTACGTGCTCAGGTAATGAAATTAGGAGCGGAACAATACATTACGAAAGATTCAGCTTCTCTTGTCCGGCTGCGGACTACACTGGATTTAATTGGCACCAGGAAAACGGGCTTTCTTAAAAAGCTTTTCAACCGCTGATTTTTTTATTGCATAACTTACCTCAATCAGTTTTTAAGTGGGATTGCAATACTAATGATGCTTCCTTTACCGGGAGAGCTTTCTATGGTTAATGTCCCCCCTACTCTTTGTAAATACTCGCGACAAAGAATTAGTCCTAGTCCTGTTCCTTTCTCAAGGCGAGTTCCAGGTGAGCTCACGGTCCGATCGGGAGTCAGCAGTGCATGGAGAGTAGTTTCATCCATGCCAACGCCATTATCTTTTACCTGAATGGTCACAACCTGATTAGCCACGTGAGCCATACTGGTAACCGTGCCCCCTTCAAACGAATATTTAATAGCATTTGCCATCAGGTTTCGGATTACAAAATTCAGAATGTCACGATCAGCAGTTAGAGTAAAACTCTCTGGAGTGTTATTTTGTAATGTAATTTTCTTTATGTCCGCAATACTTCGGAACAACTGACAATTTTCTTCTATAACGACATGCAAATTGAATCTCTCCCGTTTTGTTTGCACACCCTTTAGCTGACTTGCTGTCCAATACAGAATGTTCTCCACCAAAAGGTTGGTCTTACTTAAATCACCCTCCAGGCGCTGGGTAAAGTTTCCAAATTCCTCTTTGCTTAGGGCTTCACTTTTATAAAGTTGTAAAATGCCCTGTAAGGAGTTAAGCGGACTTTTAATATCGTGCGACAGGACTGACAATAATCTATTTTTCACTGCATTGGCCGTTGTCAATTCATTGGTACGTTCCGCTACCACCATTTCCAGGTTTTGGTTCAGCGTCTCCAGACTTTTATAGGATTTAGCATAATGGTTGGCCAGCAAATACACTTGAAAAAGTAAAAACACTAAAACGCCTGACTCCACGAGGTACATGAATTGAATATTAACCGGGTAGAGGACAGAATTTTTTAATATTTCTGCCAGGATGAAAGGGAAGGCTGCCAAGACCCCAAGCAGAATAATTCTTGCGTCAGTATTTCCCGATTTCCACGCCTTGCTGATGGAGTAGACTGCGTATATGAATGCCAACAGCAATCCGATGTGACTGATTTCCAATAGCTGACCATAGCGGTACTGAGGTGTTACCATCACCGCTAAACATAATGTAATTGCGATGGTGATAAATATGATAAGGGGCTTCTTGGGAGCATGAGCAGGGAATAGATGATAAACATACAAGGGGAAGATGGCCACAATAGCATACACACTTCCGAATTCAATTTTTTTCCAATATTCCCAATCTACAGAAGGATATAAAGTGGGTAGCAAAAATGAACCACCGTGCGTGATGAGGGCACGTAAGGCAACCCCTAAACAAATTAACGCCAGCCACAGATAAGAATTTCCCCTTTGAAATAAAAGATACAAAATGAGCTGATACATAAACATAGCAATGAGGCTGCCGGCAAAAAAATTCTTAACGCCATTGGAATTATTTATTTGTATATGTAGTGACGAAGTTTTATCGAGAAGAGGCGTAGCTCCAACTCCTCCGCTAAAGTAAGAGTAATTGGCCACCTGCATGATTATATCAAGGTCCCGTGTTTTTTCCGGTAAGGATACTATCGTGCTACTCAATTTTGAGGAATATGAATTTTTTCCAGTACCTGTTCTGCCTGTTTCCATTACTAATTCGCCATTGATCCAGATTTTTGCGGAGGCGTTGATAATGGGAAAGTAAAGCGACAGATTATTTTGATCGGGAAGTGTAAGCGCAAGGCGATATGTAGCAAATCCTAAAGTTGAATACGGTCCCTGCCTATGCCAGGACCCCGGAACTTCTATCCATTGGGAGATTTGGTGACGGTCAATGTCTTCTGGTGTCAGAAGTTTATTCCAATAAAATCCCCACGTTCCTGAGAGATCAACGGGATGGCCATTACCAAATGTATGTTGAGAAAGATTAACCCGGCCTTGAACGACAGGCTGCGAGGTCGCGCTTTGCCCCAAAGACATCATCAATACTATGACTGCAATTGATTTCATCACAATTCAATGTAAAGAAAAGAACCTTCATAACAGACCGGATTGTATTGTTCCGCTTACTTCATTATGGGTGTCAGCAAGACCTTGCGAAATTCAACTTCAGCACCTTCTGCCTGCAAGGCAATTTGTCCTTTGGAGGCAGTGCAGTTTTCACCTGCATTGACAAGGTCGCCATTGACCCAGACTTTGATTGTGTTTTTAAAACATTCAATAACCATTTTATTCCATTCACCAAGAGGTTTCTCTGATCCATCTGTAAGATTTTTAATCCTTCTTTCCTTACCTTCTGTTATTCCCCATTTACCTTTGGGCCCCCTCCTCTTTTCCATATCCGGCACCGCAATGTCTTCTACGATACACCAAAAATCTCCGGCATTTTCATGCATCATTTGCACTTCAATTGATTTCGGAAACATTTTGTACAGAGCCCGTGGCGTGGAGGCATGAACCAACGCCCCACAGTTGCCGGGAGCTCCAGCAAAGCGATATTCAATATCCAGGCGATAATCCTGATAGGACAAATCGGTGATGATGTGGCCTTCGGGTGTTCCCAAACTAACCAGCATGCCATTCCGGACAATAAAGGAGTCGCTGATATTTTTCAATGAATCCCTGGCAGGCACATCCACGTGCCAACCGGTCAGGTCCTGCCCATTGAATAAACTCTGCTGCTGACCGCGTAACTCAATTGAACAAATGCTGATGGCAATCAGCATATAAGAAATAAGTGTTTTCATGTTGTGTTTCTTCCAACATCTCACATGTAAGAAGTCCTGAAAAGTACTTCTAAAAATTAAATTTTTAACTACGCTGATTGTAGAACCCATAAGTTTACTGGTTGCATGATAAGGGCATCTGTCGTTCTCTACTATTTATTGAATGAATCCATGGCTCCCATTAAAAAGAAAAGCGGGGCATTCCAATTGATGGCTACTTCATTGGTGGAATAGCTGCATTCTTTATCCACAAATGATTTAGCGGGAAATTTGGAACGGGTAACTTCAGGGCAATCAGCAAATGTTACCGTATTAGGCCCTCCCGAAAGCATACCCGGATATGGCTCCGGAATTCTATCGGCACCTGAAGGGCGGTGATGAATATTCATTACCTGCTTCCCTCCAAAACCTGTAACAAAACAATATCCCGTAGCATTTCGGCCCAATAGATAGTCCACCTCGCTTTGTATCGATGCTATGTATTTTTTGTCATTGCTGATTTTGTAGGCCACTAATTTTATAAGCGCCAGATTCGCGACATCGGAATTGCTTCCCCATTTAAAGAAATCCAGGCTTACTTTGTAGGGGGAATTTTCCGACTTCTCAACCAGTTTATCCGCGAAAGCAAGTACTATTTTTTGTGCCTCTGCTTTTAAATCAGAAGCTTGAGGAATATCGCTGAGTGAAAGTGATAATATCCCAGTCATTCCTGAATAATCCCATGACGGCACCTTCATCTCCTGTGCCATGATTTCATTTTTCGAAATCATTGATAGATTATTTTCAGCTAATCCAAGTTCAGAAGCTGCCCAGAAAAACTCATCGCTTAATTTCGTATCATCATACTCACCCGTAGAAATATCGGAAGGGTTTTTATAATAAATTTTTGGATTTGCCTTAGCCCATGCATAAGCCTTCTTGGCAGCATTCAAACAGGTTTTACCAAGTTCTCTGATTTCTGAATCTTCACTCTTTGCAAATACCCGTGAAGCCATCGCCATGGTGGATGTAAAATCGAGTGCCGCTGCCGTTGATTTATAAACTACATACCTGGGTTCTGTCGCTTTATCGGGCATGTTGAAATCACCAAACTGTTTATTGGTTAGTTTATGGTAGACACCACCATCGCTGGGGTCCTGCATGGTAAGCATCCAGCGCAGGTTTACTAACAGTTCATCCATAACATCTGAAATGTTGTTGGCGCTTTCAGGAATGTTGTTATTAAAATCCTTTATATATTCTGGATATATCTGGCAAAAAAGCAATAAGGTGTAAGTTGTAATGCTGCTGTTTACAATGTATTTATTATAGTCTCCGGCATCGTACCAACCGCCTGGGCTTGATACCTTAAATCCTTCCGGACGTCTTGCAGAGGCAGCTGAAGAATGAACTAAGACTAGTGTATCGGGATGGCCTTCTGGCCTGGCCCATTTTCCTGCAAATTCGCTTGTGATTTCTATTCCAGTGCGGTTCAGGTAAAAGGCTTTCAGTGAAGTTTTAGCCAGGTCGCCATAAACACCTTGCCCTATTTCGAATGGATAAGAACAAACCGTATTATTATCCAAACAAATCTTGTATTTACCAGGAGCGGTAACTGTTGAAAAATCTACAGTGCAAACACTGTCCCCGGATAATTCCCAATATTTAAATGATCCTGGCTTTCCAGTAAGCACCACTTTTCCGGTGATTGCATCAACAATATTAAACTCTTCTGTTTTTAGGCGCAGTAATGCTACCTTATTCGCATTCGGATAAAAGCCAACCTGGTTTACCAGTATTCGATCCAGGGAGTCTGGAGCCAGCGTGGTAGTTGAAGTACTCTGATTTGTAGAAGAAGTACACATTGAGAAAAGGCCAGTGGTTAGGGCGATTATCCAAGTTGTAAAAGCTTTCATAATGTCTTGTTTTATATTCTGCAGGAATACACATCTATGATGATCTGTATGCCTTGACTATTCAAGTAAAAATTATTATCCGAGTACGACCATTACCGTATGTTCCAATCCATCGGCAAACAAAGGGATCAGATTCGAAGAATGAGGCTTGTCATCAACCATTACCAGTTTAACGCCTTTGGATTTTCCATCCGGATTTTGAATTTCAATCCGGTAGGTTGCGCCCCTGAATTTACGGGTGATCATAAAACCTTTCCATGAAGTTGGGATACAGGGATCAATCATCAGTCCATCATAATCAGGCTTAATACCCAGAATAAACTGGGTTATCAAATAGAAATTCCATGATGCCGTTCCGGTTAACCATGAATTTTTTGCTTCACCCGGCCTGGCCGCGTCTTTCCCCGCCACCATTTGCGCATACACGTAGGGTTCGGTCTTGTGCAGTTCGCTGATGTCTTCAAGGTACGATGGGCAAATCTTTTTATAGTATTCCCATGCCTGATCACCACGTCCCATAAGTGCTTCTCCAATCATGATCCATGGATTGTTATGGCAAAATATTCCAGCATTCTCTTTGTAGCCGGCTGGGTAACTTGAAATTTCTCCGTATTCAATGTAGTATTTAGTGAATGCAGGGTTGTTCATGACAATTCCGTAGTTGGTATCAAGGCGTTCTTTCACAGCATCTAATGCTTTTAAACACATCCCTTCGTCTTTGCCAATTTCTGCCATGGTGCACCACCCGTTCGATTCGATAAATATTTTACCTTCTTCATTTTCTATGCTGCCAATTTTTTTACCGTAATAATCGTAGGCGCGAATAAACCATTCGCCATCCCAGCCATGTTTCCTTACTGCGGCAATCATTGCATCAACGTGGGACCGTGCGCGTGCGGCTTCGGTTGTTTTGCCCAGTTTGTTGCACAACGTAACATAATCACGACCATAAACAACAAAGAGTCCGGCAATCATCACCGATTCAGCTTTTGTTCCTTCTGTTTTATTTTCGGTAGTTTGAAACGATTCGTTTGGATCGTTAGAGAAACAATTCAAATTCAAGCAATCGTTCCAGTCTGCCCGGCCAATCAAGGGTAATCCGTGAGGTCCCAGGTTATTAACTACATGATCGAATGAAACTGTAAGGTGATCAAATAATGTTTTGGCCACATTCATGTCGTTATCGAACGGAACCATTTCCTCCAAAATGCTGAAGTCACCAGTTTCTTTGATATAACTGACAGTTCCAAGAATCAACCACATAGGGTCATCGTTGAAACCACCACCAATATCGTTGTTCCCTTTTTTGGTTAGTGGTTGGTACTGGTGATAACAACCTCCATCCTGGAATTGTGTCGAAGCGATATCGATAATTCGTTCACGTGCTCGTTCTGGAATTTGATGTACAAATCCGATTAAGTCCTGGTTTGAATCGCGGAAGCCCATACCCCGCCCAATGCCACTTTCAAAATAGGAAGCGGAGCGGGAGAAACAGAAGGTAATCATGCACTGGTATTGATTCCAGATATTCACCATGCGATCCAGCTTCTCATCGCCCGATTGGACATTGTAAACGCTCAGCAAATTATCCCAATAGGACCGCAGTTGAGCAAAAGCAGCATCCACCTTTTCTGTTGTGTCAAACCTGGCAATGGTTGCTTTAGCTTTTGTTTTATTGATTACATTTTTAGATTCCCATTTTTCCTCTTCACTATTTTCAACGTATCCTAAAACGAAAACAAAATCTTTCGATTCGCCAGGCTGTAACACCACCTCAATGCAATGAGATGCGATGGGTGACCACCCCTGTGCCATAGTATTGGTTGGTGTTCCTTCAGCTACCACCTGTGGTTCATCGAAGCCATTGTAAAGGCCAAAGAAAGTTTCCCGATCAGTATCAAATCCTTTAATGGGAGTATTAGCAGAATAATAGGCATAATGGTTTCTTCGCTCCTTGTATTCTGTTTTATGGTAGATAACCGAACCTTCAATTTCAACTTCACCCGTGGAAAAGTTACGCTGGAAGTTTTCCATGTCGGCAGCAGCATTCCACAAACACCACTCTGTAAATGAAAACAGTTTCAGTTTCTTTGCTTTCGAAGTGGTGTTAATTATTGTAAGCTTTTGTACTTCGGCCCACGTTTTCAGAGGAACGAAGAATAACACCTTAGCAGTAATTCCATTCTTTTCCCCCTGAATGGACGTGTAATTCATTCCATGTCGGCATTCATAGCTATCGAGTGGTGTTTTGCACGGCTTCCATCCCGGTGACCAAATGGTTTCTTCATCTTTGATGTAGAAATAGTGACCACCACTATCCATAGGTACATTGTTATACCGGTAGCGAGTAAGCCTTCGGAATTTAGCGTCTTTATAGAAAGAGTAGCCACCTGCTGTGTTTGATATTAAAGAAAAGAAATCTTCATTGCCGAGATAATTGATCCAGGGCCAGGGTGTTTTTGGATTAGTAATTACATATTCCCTGTTTTGATCATCAAAGTGTCCAAATTTCATACTTTATTAAGCTTGTTCCTTTATAATCAGTAATGATAGTAATTTAAGCCTGTGCTGCTTCTTTAGACCTGCGGCTGTTGAGTTCAATTGTAATTGTGTCCATTTTCTTTTGATCCAGTGGATAGAGTGCCATCACGCCTGCTCCAATCAACGCTACAATAGCAGGTATCCAACTCATCAGCATAACGATTCCCGGCACAGCACCTTGAATGGCTACCTCATCCTGTCCGTTATAATGGAAAGCAGCCAATACAAATCCGATAATGGCACCGGCAACTCCGCCACCAAACTTTGTGGAAAACGATCCGGCAGAGTATACCAGCCCTGTAGCCCTTCGTCCGTTTTTAAATTCAGAGTAATCGGCAGCATCACCCAGCATGGCAAAAAACAGTGTTGGAAATATGGCAGCACCAAATTCAGAAAGTATTCCTAATCCGAAGATGCTTACAATATCATTGGGGCCGCAAAATACAAGCAACGCATTTACAAAACCTGAGAATAGAAACGCGTAGATAAACAGGTTTCGCTTGCCCAGTCGCTTCCCTAATGGCGCGGTTATCAAGGCACCGCCAATGGAGGCGAACATCAAAGCCACCATAAACGAAGCCGACAATAGTTGATTATTCAGATAATGCGCAAAGTAAATAACCACAATACCTTGCTTAATCGAATTATAAACCTGGAAGATTAAGCCGATAATTAATAATATTATCCAGGGTCTGTTTTTAATTAAGTCTTTTAGATCTTTACCTAAATTGGTTTCCTGAGACTTTGGTGGCTTTACACGTTCCTTCGTTGTATAAAACGTAATGAACAGACACAATGAGAGAACTGCTGACAATAAATAGATCGAATGGCTGTACCCAACTTTCTGATTGATAAGCGTTATACTTTCACTGTTTATGTTTTCTTCGCCACTCACGATAAAGGAGTATTCCTCCCCTGCCTTCATCGGGAAACTTTTCCCTTGCGTTGGAACATCGGAAGAGTCAGCCCTATTGGCCCAGGAAAACAGCGCGATGCCATTTTTGGTTTTAATGTTTACATTTTCCACATCTGCTGCGGATGAAACAGTGACTTCATATTTCTTAGCATCCAGCTTGCTGACATCAATGGACGGATTGATGTTTCCAAAGTAGGCAACTAAAAACAACAGCGCCCCCTGAACCAACATCCCTCCGGTAAAAGCACCCACCATGCGATAGGAACCAATGTTGGTTCGCTCTTTATCATCCCCAGACATGACTGCCATGAGTGCACCGTAGGGAATATTATTGGCTGTATAGATAAGCGTGAAAAGGATATACATGGTATAGGCATACACGATCTTTCCAGTCTCACTTAAACTGGGGCTGGTAAATAGCAGGGATAGAATCACGCCTAATGGAATGGCCGTCCATAAGATCCACGGTCGAAATTTACCATGCCGCGTTTCTGTCCGGTCGCCAATAACACCCATGATAACATCCGTAACACCATCGCTGAATCGCGTAATCAATAAAAGTAATCCTACTACAGCAGGTGCAATTCCATATACATCCGTGTAAAAAATAAACAAGAAAGTAGACACACCGCGCCAGGCGATATTAGCGGCACCATCTCCAAGGGCATAACCGATTTTCTCTGCGAGTTTAAGTTTTTGGTTGTTTAGATTCATGTCGGAATGAATATGTTGCAATATATACCATTACATCAATTCTTTGATATAAGGTAAGAGGGTCTAATCTATTGTCTCTGCGAGGGTTTTTTGGTTTAATAAGATGTTTTAACGACTACCGCGACCGAATCAATGTTGGAGTTATCACGCGGGTTTAGGTTTGGAACCTGCTGAGCCGGTTTACAGGCAGGTAAGCGTTTTGAATCCCATTCTACCCGATTTTGAAATCGGTCATTAGGAATACTTAAATTGATTATCTATAATCCGGTATGTTCCATCTACCAGACCAGCATATGCCAGCGCATACCATGCGACAACACACCTTGTCCACCAAATCCAACAACAAAAAGTTCTTCCACCATAAATAATCATCAATTTTGAGAGAACAATGGCGAACTTTTACGCCTTAAATCATGACTATTAATGATTGATGTCAGTTCTATCATTAGCCTGATAGGTTTATTCAGATATCCTTAATACTCATGATACTTATTTGGTAGAATGCCATCTTCTATCCTGGAGCCAGTCGTATGTTTCCTCTATTGATTTAGAAAAAAATATCTCAATATCATACTTCTGAAAAACGTCCTCATTTCGCTTATAAAATTCGATTGTGGCTGGACTTAAATCATGTGCATAGGTTACTGCCAATCTTTTTAACCCTCTCTTAAACACAGCAGGAAGCAGTGAATCAATAAGCCAGAAATGGTCTTCCGGAGCGAGATTATTTCGCTTCCTTATATCGGTCAGCCAGTGCGCAACAGGGCATTCCAGCATAAAATTTAAACTTCTGTTAAGTACGTTGCGAAACTCTTCGCCAGAGACTTCTCTTCGCCAGGTAATGCAGATTAAGTTTCTTGCGGCATTGAAAAAAACCTCTGCACAATCCTCATCAAGCAGCATCTGATGATCAATATTTTCTGGTTTTGGCATGATTATAGTAAATTCAGTAAATGAATTTACCTTACTTGAAATGCTGATTGTACCGCCTAACGCGGTTACCTGCTGTTTCATCAGGTACAACCCTATTCCTCGACCCTCTGTATGGTTATTAAATCGTTTATAGAGCTTAAATAATTCATTACCATAAGTCTCCAAGTCAATTCCAATACCATTGTCCCACACAGTCAGTTGAAATTCTTTTTCCGTTTCTGTAGTAGAGATAGTAATAACTCCTGGTCTATTCTTATCACTATATTTCAATGCGTTGCTTAGCAGGTTATGAAGGATACTCACCAGCATAGGTTTGATGCAGTAGAGTGCTCCTGCACTAATATCGTAATCAACCTTTACTCCTCTCTCAACAATCTCCTTTTGGAAAGGAATCAGTATTTCATCGATTACTTCAATAATATTTACGTTTTGCTTGACTTTAAAAATGTCGTTCCGGATGTCAATAATCCGACCGAGGTCACGAATCGTAGCGTCAAGTACTTTTGCAGATTTTTTTAGATGCTCAACAACTGGATCGTTGGCCAAAGAAGATCGCGAATCAATCAAATTGATTAATCCTAATATGCTGGCCACAGGGCTACGCAGATTATGAGAGACCGTGTGGGAAAACTGCTGCAATTCAATATTATGTTTAACCAATTCCTCGTTGCTGGCCTGTAACTCTTTATTTGCCGAATCAACTTTATCAGTCAGGAGTTTGTTGGTATGGCTTAATTCCACATTTTGCTCTTGAATTTTACTATGCGCTAACTCAATTTCGCTTCTTGAATTTTCTAATAAAACGTTAGTCTCGTTCAACTTCTTAATCAACTGAGAATTCCTGAACTGTACTTCATCAGATGTTCGTCTCAGCATCAGCACACCAATCGTAATAAAACAAAACATAATGGTAGCAATCCATTGTGAGAGTCCGTAGGAACTTTCGGAATGTGGGATCTGATAGTATCCTACTTGCAGATAATTATGGATACTATCAAAAAACAAAAACGCCAACAAAAAAGGAAGTATGCTTAGCATCAGTGGCCATTTACGGGCAAAGCTGAAAACCAACGGTGGCACAATAGAAGCTGTTATTAAAACATACCGGTAATCAAAGTATTCAGAATCCGTCACTGACTCCCCGGGTATGATTTTAGATAGTACGGACATTCCTACGATGATGGGCGGAAGCATAAAACACAAAAGCAAGCGGCCCGTATTGAAATACTGACGGGAGATGAGAAACAGTATGATTCCAAAAAGTACGGACAAAGAAAGAGCCAACATGGGCTCCGCATTCCATTGTCGGAATCCTAAGACCATACAGATGACGATCAACAGGGCTATTGCAATAACACAAATCCTATTGGTTACAACTAAAGATTGCAATTCAATCAGATCATGGACATTCGCAATTCCATTATGAGAAATCCTAAACCAAAGTTTTTTCAAGAACTAGATTAAAGCAAAGCAAATCTAAAAATTGTTTAATGAGGAACCAACGTTCATTTATATTGTTTGGTAAATCATACCACTTCTCTTACTGGCTGGTCATAACACGAGCTACAATCTTACTAGCACCTTTAGTGATTTAGGTAATGATGAAAAATAATCCTACCGCGGCAGGCGCAATGACGTATACCCTTTCCGGTATTAAAACTATCATTTTAATTTACTATTTATCCTGGGAAGAAGTTCCATTTATTAAATGCCGACTGCCAATTGCTTTGGTGTTAATTTAATTTCCGGGTCGTTCCAATTCACATTTCCATTGGACTTAGCGTATAGTGAACATTTATATTCCATAAAGAAAAGGTGCTGGTATGGGGTCAACTCCATGTTCTGTCATGGGAACGTTTCTCATCCCACTCTTTTGTAGGCGCAAAATAAGTGCTATCCTTAACATGAAGATGTTTTTTGACTTCTTCATCTACCAATTCGATTCCTAATCCTGGTGCTGAAAGCGGAACAGGTGCATACCCTTTATCAATTAATTTTCTTCCATCAGTGGTTTTCACCAATCCCTCCCACCATGTTAAATCTACCGAATGATGTTCAACGGCCAGAAAATTTTGCGTGGCAGCAGCACAATGCACATTGGCCATAAACGAAACAGGTGTTCCAGCCTGGTGCATTGCCATAGCAATACCTTTTTCTTCTGCATAGTCGCCAATTCTCTTGGTCTCTAAAAGTCCGCCAGATGAAGCTAAATCGGGATGAATGATATCGACTGCATGATTGTCAATCAATGGCTTGAAGTATTCAAGAAGGTAAATATCTTCTCCCGTTAGGGTAGGTGTTTCCAGCGCGTCCGTTATAGTCTTATGCTGTTCCGTATATTGCCATGGCACCATGTCTTCCAACCAGGCCAGGCGATGTTTCTCCAACGACCTTCCCAACCGAATCATATTGTTTAAATCGAAGTGTCCATAATGGTCTGTGCAAAGGGGTATCTCGTCTCCAATTACAGCCCGTACATCGCTAACCCGTTGAGCCAACACCTCTAATCCTTTTTCTGTAATCTGAATTCCGGTAAACGGATGTTTTGCGTTTGCATAAGACATATAATCACCTTGCCATTGGGCCAATCCCTCCCCCCAGAATTTCTGGTTCACCAATGTTCCCGGTATATTTTTGAGTGCTCCTATTGAAACATCCATTTTCAGCCAAGTGTAACCCTGGTCTACCGTCCTGTATTTTACTTTTTGCTTAAATACTTCTAGATCTTCCGATTCCGGTGTATCAGCATATATCCTTACGCTATCACGATACCTTCCGCCCAACAACTGCCATGCCGGAACGTTGTAGGCTTTGCCACACAAATCCCAGAGCGCCATTTCAATTGCACATACTCCACCAGCCTGACGTGCCTGGCCCCCAAATTGTTTAATGATCTTAAAGATCCGTTCCACGTTACATGGATTTTCTCCCAGTATGCGACTCTTTAACATCAATGCATAACGAGGGTCTGCTGCATCTCTTACTTCACCTAATCCATAGATACCCTGATTTGTATCGATCCTGATTATCGCTGTTCCACCCATTACCGCAGTCAAACAATAACGCAGGTCCGTTATTTTTAAATCAGATGGAGCTGAAGCCTTTTGAACTTTTGAGGTTGTCTGGGCCATTGAATCTTCAAAGGTCAAGCCCACTAAACTTGTCAGGGCCATACCTCCAAGTGCGGTTTTCTTAAGGAAGCTACGTCTATTATCATTTGTGCTTGGGCTTTCTATTTCCACTTGCCGTGCAATAGCTGCCTGGGTTTCCCGTTCTTTATTTTGTTTTATGATTTGTTGCAGAATACTTTTCATGATGGTTGGGTTTAAGTTGGTAATAGATTTTAATTATTTCAAAAAATATAAGTTATAACCTCGGTAGGACGTCCAACGGGTGATCGTTCACCATTTCATTCCGAAACTAATGCCATACTATTTTCACGTTGAGTCAACAATTCCCTGACGGGGTGTTAATTACCAAAACGTGCTGATCTTTATATGTCCTCATTCCCTATTATTGGTTATTAAAGATCAGTAAGTTTTTATTATATGCGCTAATTTTTAAATCTTATTACATAAAAGCTCCATTACTTTATTTGTGCGGGCACCCGAAATGCCGCTACTTGGGCAGTGGCCATTACCTAAAAGTTCATCCACGATGGTTTGAATAAGAGGTTGCTGAATATGCACGGGGATTTCAAACCGCATCACTTCTTTTTGCTTTCCTTCGAGTTCCAGTGTAACGGAGTGATCACCAAAAAAGGGGAAAGAAATCTGGCCTTTGCTTCCTACTATGGTGGTCACTTCTTTATCGGAAGCATTTGAAGTTGTAAAGCACCAATTGCCCTGGCCCATAATTCCATTTTTGAAATGAAATGAACCGACTACAATGTCCTCCGCAGGATAATGATGAGCTTGGTTACTGGAAAAGCCAAGTGCGTCCTGAATAGGACCAAAAAGAAAATCCAGTATATCAAGTTGATGACAGGCCAGGTCATAGAAATATCCACCTCCTGCAATTTTCGGAAATATGCGCCAGTTTGCTTTGCTTCCACTGGCACCAACAATATCTGGTTGGATCGTCTTGTTGAGTAATACAGTTACATAGCGAACATCACCGATTATACCATCCTCCAACATCGATTTGATTTTTAAAAAGTTGGGTAGCATCCTTCTATAGTACGCTGTAAACAACGGTACGCTTGCACGTTGGCAAACATCGATCATGGAGAGACACTCGCGATGCGTTCGCGCCATTGGTTTTTCAACATATACAGGCTTTCCTGATTTTGCAGCTTTGTGTGTATACTCTGCGTGTGAATCAGGAGGAGTGGCAATGTAAATAGCATTTACATTCGGGTCGCTAATGAGTTGATCTGCGTTGCTATACCATGTTGTTACGCCATGCCGTAGTGCATAGTCCTTTGCTTTCTCGCTGTCCCTTCTCATGACGGCCACGAGCTTTGATCCTCTAATAAGACGCATGGCAGGAGCGCTTTTTACTTCGCACACATCCCCCACTCCAATGATTCCCCACCGAATTTCTTCTAATTCCTTTTTAGGCATGTGATTTGGCAAGTACCCTTATCCTGATAAAAAAGTTTTAAACTAAAACCATATTTATTAATCCTTTGCGGATAGATTAGAGAAGTCATCAGCCCGTTGATTCAACTCTTCTTTAGTAAGGGCGCTGCCCGAATGAACAACGATTCGATATTGGAAAGATCTCTTCTCGCCCTTCTTTAATGAAAAATTCAGTTCTTCTTTACCCTCACTGAATATTTTTTGTCCCAAGGGGTTTGCAGCAAACAATCCGTATCCGCGGGCATGCCAGTAAGTGGGATAGCCCACGTTTGTTGGATGATCAATTATTTCAAGTGAGATGGTCTCACCATTTTTTTTTCCTTGCAAACAAACCCATCTCGATCGCTTTCCCCAAACAGCATCCCCCGTCAATCCTTCCTGATTGAGATAAACTCCGGTAACTCCTTCATTATCCATTTTAGAAACAGCTGTTATGTTCCCCCGACCATCAACGAATTTATCTTCCTGGCTGGAAGGCATCTCCAATTGCCTCGCCACGCGTATGGCCAGCATGCCATCTTTTACATCTTTGAAAATTAATTCAGGTACTTTGGCTTCCCATGTAGCAATCCGGTCAACGATAAAGTCCTTTTCTACTTTCATAAAAACGAACCGTGTTTTTTCCTCAACCAGTACCTGGCCACTCTGGTTTGCCCAATGACTCAAAGTTTCCAAAACTGCTTGGTCTCCTTTATTTTCCAAAGACAAAATCTTTTGATGTTGGATCGATCCATAACCAGATTTCTTATCAACTGGAATAGCAGAACTGTTGTTCCAGAAGTCGATACCATTTACGCTTTCATAATTCATCCATAAGCCAACCTGATGAGGATGGTCGGTCCGTTCCCCAGCTCTTGGGGAGATAGGAAATCCACGGGTGATGGTAATGCCCGTTAAAGTTTTGATGGGAAACAGAACGGGTTTCTCCGTTGAGTCAAAATAACAATAGGCAGTGAGCAATTTTCCATCATAACGGACTTCTACCTTCTTTTGCGAAGGATTGTCCTTCAGCACAAATCCAGTTTGTGCCATGATAGACGGGATTGCGAAGCTTGTGAGGACAAGAATATAAAATAGTTTTTTCATCCGGCAAAAACGTTGATAGTTGATTTAAAGGTTAAAAATCTTGCTACCTGCCATCACTTCCTGATTGACCTCATCGAACGTAACTTTCGTTCCGGTTCTGGCCGCAGCATTGGTCATAATACATGCAATGGCATGCGCATAGCCCGCTTCCACAGGTGCATTCGTTTCCTTCCTGCTTCTTACACATTCCATCCAGTTGCGCATATGATTAGAGGTAAGAACATCTCCACCTGTATTGGCAGCAGTTTCTACTTTCTCTTCGGATTTTTTGAGACTCATTTCGGTTAGCTGGTTGGCCTTCATATTCATTGCCCTGGCATGACTTTCCTCTAATCCTCCAAAAGGTGAGACCCTATTGGTGTTAAGGTTTAGTTCTCCACCATTAGAATAATATAACTCTTTAGGATTGTCTTCTCCGTTGTGCATGCGTGCACCGAAAGTAACCTGGAATCCGGAAGTAAGATCGTGCTCAGGTCCATAGTCAAATACAGCAGTGATGGTATCCCAATTTTCCCGCCCATCCTTCCATACATAAACTCCACCATTCGCTACTACGCTTCGCGGATGCTTTAGTCCTGAAAACCAATGAACAGTGTCGATCTGGTGACTCATCCATTGACCTGGCAAGCCCGATGAATAGGGCCAGAACAGTCTGAATTCTAAATGCTTGCGGGCATTGAATGGCTCAAATGGCCGGTTCATTAAAAAGCGTTTCCAGTCTGTATCTTGTTCTTTCATACGCTCAACTGCTTGCAGCCTTCGCCATCTACCGGGTTGATTGACATTCCAGGTAAGTTCCACCATCGTGATGTCTCCGAACTTCCCTTCCTGGATAAAGTTGGCAGCCTCATGATAATTGGTTCCGCTTCTTCGTTGGGAACCGATCTGTACAATTTTTTTTGATTCTTTAATGGCCTTCAACGCTGCCCTGGCATCTTCCATCGATTCGGCAAAAGGTTTTTCAACGTAGGCGTCACACCCCGCCCTTACGGCCTCAATGCTGTGAAGCGCGTGTTGAAAATCAGCCGTGCTGATGATCACCGCATCAATTTCTTTTGCTCCATATAATTCATCATTGTTTCTAAACGCTTTTACATCGTGACCCAATTTTTCTTTAAGTTGTACCTGCCCCTCTTCCCTTCTCAATCTCCAGATATCTGAAACAGCAACGATATCAAAATTCTGCTCTTTGTGATGGTTTAGGAAGCATGGGAGTAGCGACCCTCTGAAACGGTCTGAGAACCCAACTATTCCAACGCGAACGCGGTCGTTGGCTCCCAATATGTTGGCATAGCTTTTTGCACTAAATGCAAAGGCACCTGCCGTGGCAAAAGCCGATTGCCTGATAAACTCTCTTCTGGATTTTTTCATGGATACTACTTTGTTACGTCATGGTTGACAATCATTTTTCTTAATAGTCAATTCAAGATAAGAATATCAGGAGCAAGTCTATGGTTTTACTTAAAAAAAATCCTACGCTTTCCATCTCCGGTCAATCCATTCAAAAAAAGAGAGCCTATTTAGGTAGGCTCTCTTTTGGGCGAATTAGATGTAGTAATTAATCTAATAAACCAAGCGCTTTCATTTTCTTCTCAATGCGAGCCACCTTATCTGTCATTTCAAGATCGGTGTACATCAAGTAAAGGTTATCCAGAACCTTTGGGTCATCTGGGCTGAGTTTCTCACAGGCCTCCCAGTAAGGAAGCGATACCCTGAGTTTTTCCTGGTATTGTTTATCCAAATCAAGTTTCTTTTTAAAATCCTCCTTTGAATTCCCCAATTGATTCATATCATTCTTTACTTTTTTGGCATCCAGATAAACAAGTTCAGCCAGCGCGAGATGAGCTTCAAAATACTTAGGATCTAATTTTAGGGCCTCCTCAAACCAGTTCTTTGCAGCTGCCTGGTTGCCTAGCTCATTCGTAATTACACCGCAAAAATAACGAGCTTCTTTGTCATTGGGATTATCTTTGACCTGCTTTTCCATGATGGCTAATGCTTCTGGCAGCTTATTCATTTTGATGTAAATGTCCAGCTCATATTTTGTGAAATCTGAATTATTAGGAAATTTAGCACTAGCTTCTTTTGCGACTGCAAGTGCCGTTTCTAAATCCTTCTTTCTGTCCCTGTAAATACTGAAAAGTTGAATGTACGCATCTGGTGATTTACCTCCATTTGCCTGGTACTTGCGGATATACACAATTGCTTTGTCATATTCTTCTGCTGAGGGAGCAAAGAAAACGCCTGCGTTCATTAGTACAGAGGTATCTTCTGGCATAAAATACAGGGTACGCTCAAAATATTCCAGCGCTTGTTTATAGTTCTTCTCCTCTTGATAGGCGGTTATGGCTTTTTTGGAATAGGCATCAGCAAAGTATGGAAATATCTGAGTCTCCGTAATTTTAGGTAGTCCCATTTCATCTGTATAATAATCAATATTGCCATCCTTTGAAAGTGACCGGGATTTACCTATTGCTTCAATAGCAACTTTATAAGGCTCAGCCTCCAGACCCTTGAATGCCTGATTTTTGCTCGTATCAATTGCCATATAAATTAATCCCTTATAAAACCAGGCTTCAGATGCCTTTTTTGTCGGCTGCCCTTTTTTATCCATCATAAATTCCTGACTGGCAGTGGTGATATCAATAATAGTTTTTGCTTCATCCAATTTGCCCTCTTTAAATGCCTTTTCAGCTTTAGGTAAACTTGGTTTTATTTCTTTTTGCGCAAGCAACAACATAGGCATTGCAAGCGCTGCTAAAAGAACTACTTTTTTCATTTTGGGTTTAATTTAGTCGAACAAATTTATGGTTTTCAATTAGTTATTAGTTTCTACTTCATCAATTTTTTCAATCTTTTCAACAGAGGAAATGGAGTCGTCTTCGTTTAATTTAATCAACCTTACACCTTGCGTAGCCCTGCCCATTACCCGTAATTGGTCCACCGCAATGCGAATGCTTATACCGGATTTGTTAATGATCATGAGTTCATCCCTGTCTCCTACTTCCTTGATGGCAACAAGCTTGCCAGTTTTTTCGGTGATATTGATGGTCTTCACTCCTTTCCCTCCCCTGCGTGTAATTCTGTAGTCGCCCATATCAGAGCGTTTGCCATATCCTTTCTCAGAAACTACAAGCAAGTTCGCATCGACTCTTGAAATACAGACCATACCTACTACTTTTTCAACTCCTGAATCAAGCGTAACACCCCGAACACCAGCAGCGGTGCGACCCATCGGGCGCACATCAGATTCATTAAAATGTACTGCCTTGCCACCGCTCTTTGCAATTACGATGTGGTTGCTGCCGTTAGTCATGGCTGCCTCCAGCAAACGATCGCCTTCATGTATGGTGATGGCGGTGATACCATTTGCCCGAGGTCTTGAATACGCCTCCAGCGATGTCTTCTTAATTATTCCCTTCTCTGTGCAAAGAATAACAAAATTGTTGTTGATGTACTCTTCGTCTTCCAGGTTCTTCACATTCAGCACAGCGCGTACAGCATCACCAGGTTCGATGTTTAGGAGATTTTGTATGGCCCTTCCTTTGGAAGTCTTATTTCCTTCCGGAATTTCATAAGCCTTTTTCCAATACACAGTTCCAAGTTCCGTGAAAATGAGAAGGTAGTTGTGAGCATGTGCTATGAAGAGATGCTCTGTGAAATCATCCTCTTTGGTAGTCACGGCTTTGGATCCAATACCGCCTCTTCCTTGTGTTCTGTATTCAGATAAAGAGGTGCGCTTAATGTATCCCTGATTGGAAATGGTGATTACCATTTCTTCATTCGGAATCATATCCTCCAGCGTAATGTCATCTTCATTGTTGACCACTTCCGTTCTGCGGGCATCGCCATAACGCTCCTGAATTTCCGTGAGCTCGCTTTTGATTATTCCCATCCGTATTGGTTCGCTGCTTAATATTTCAGTAAGGCGCGCGATCAGGGCTTTTACTTCATTGTATTCGTTTTGAATTTTCTCACGTTCAAGACCGGTCAATCGCTGTAACCGCATTTCCAGGATAGCTTTTGATTGTATCTCGGAGAGGTTGAATGTTTGCATCAACCCAATCTTAGCAACATCTGGATCTTTTGAGTTGCGGATAAGGGTAATGACTTCATCAAGGTGATCCAGCGCTATCAGGTAACCTTCCAGAATATGGGCACGTTTTTCCGCCTCGGCAAGGTCAAACTTAGTTCTCCTAATCACCACTTCGTGACGATGTTCTACGAAATTGACAATCAGATCTTTAAGGTTAAGTGTTTGTGGTCTGCCTTTAACCAATGCCACATTGTTCACCCCGAAAGAAGATTGAAGCTGTGTATATTTGAATAGGTTATTGAGAACGATATTTGGAATGGCATCGCGTTTCAAATCATACACTACCCGATAACCTTCCCTGTCGGATTCATCACGCAGGTCACTAATACCTTCTATTTTCTTTTCGTTAATCAGTGCGGCTGTCTTCTCAATCATCATGGCCTTATTCACCATATAGGGAATTTCTGTTACAATGATTTGGTCCTTGCCATGTGCATTGGTGACGATCTCTGCTTTTGCCCTTACAACTACCCGACCTCTTCCCGTAAGGAAAGCCTGCTGAACACCGGAGTATCCATAAATAATACCTCCGGTCGGAAAGTCGGGTGCAGTGATCAATTTCATCAACTCTGGGATGGTGATATCCCGGTTATCGATATAGGCATTTATTCCATTCACCACTTCGGTAAGATTATGGGGTGCCATATTGGTGGCCATACCCACAGCAATACCTGATGATCCGTTGATGAGCAAATTTGGGATTTTGGAAGGCATCACGGTTGGCTCCGTAAGCGAATCGTCAAAATTGGGCTGAAAATCTACTGTATCTTTATTAAGATCGGCCAGCAATTCTTCCGCAATTCTACGCAACCGCGCTTCAGTATATCGCATCGCAGCTGGAGAATCGCCATCAACGGAGCCAAAGTTCCCCTGGCCGTCTACTAACGTATAGCGCAATGACCAATCTTGAGCCATCCGCACCATTGTATCGTATACCGAGGAGTCACCATGTGGGTGGTACTTACCAAGAACTTCTCCGACTATCCTGGCCGACTTTTTATAAGGCTTGTTATAATTAACGCCCAGGTCTTGCATACCATACAGTACCCTTCGGTGAACAGGCTTCAAACCATCCCGTACATCGGGCAGGGCGCGCGAAATGATGACGGACATTGAATAATCAATGTATGCGCCACGCATTTCATCTTCAATATTGATAGGAATAATACTCTGTCTTCCGGAAGGACTGTCGATATCTTCTGCCACTGTTTATTAGGGATTTCTAGGGTTAATCTTGACCTGATTTAGGGGCTAATTTTTAGCTCCGCAAGATAGTAAAACTTGCCTTAATTTACCTCTTCTGAGGAGCCCCAAAAGCGTTAAAAATCAGATAAAAAACCAACTATTTTGGTGTGGTCAATAAGGGCTTAAACTCTTTCGGTTTTTACGCTTGTATTTGATCAGCGTGGGGTGGTTCTCGCCATACATCGGATTCTGTTTTTTATAAATAGGATGCATCTGGCTTCTGTATTCCGTATCGCCATGTACATGGTTCATCTGTACATGACAATCTTTATTATAGCATTTGGCTAAAGAGGGCAACTTGAATGAAACTCCGATATTTAGATAAAATGCATTTATGCTATGGTTTATGGTTTGTCCTGCTTCTGGTATAGTCAGTTTATAGTTTTTTATCTCGAAAGAAGGTCTGATAAATGCCTTCAAGTATTCAGAAAATTCTCGTTCGATGGTGACCCCAATATTCACATATATTCCTTTCTTGATTAAACTGGAATTGAAATTTTTGCCAGGCTTATAGCCACCCACATTGGCATCTGCCGTAAACAGTAAATCGTTCTTTCTTAAAAAGGAAATACCCACCATTCCAAAATACTTCTTCATTAGGCCAGATGGTGAAGTCGGTCTGAAATCACCAATATAGTCCTGATAAGAGATTGAGTGAAACTCTCGCATGTTCATATATTCATAAGAATACCCTCCACCTATCCGGTAACGATCGTATTCATAATGTAACGTAGCCTTTAGGGGAATATTAAAAGCTTTTCCTCTAAAGCCAAGTTCAACTGAATCGCTGCTTGCCATGAATAAACTTCTCGGTATAATAGAAGTAACCGTATCAGCCTCAACATTATTTACCCAATTTGAAAGCCGTGCAGTTGTGTTGCCAGATGAAAAAATACTTGGGGGGTAGCCACCAACCTGAAAGACACCAAAGCCATCTAGTTTATGACGAAAGAAAGTATGTCCATATCCACTACTTAAACCTAGACTAAAATTCTTGAGAATATTTCTTGTTGTATTGGGCTTTCGTTTGGCATAGAAATCATCCAATGGAAATACTGGTTTATCTTCTTTTTCCTCCTGATTCTGCTGAGCAGAAACAATGTTTGGAAACGCCAATACAAAACCCAAAATAACCAATATGAATTTATGTGTAGTCATCTGGTTTCCGGTGTTAACCGTGTCCATTACTTATTTCTGACATATTGATTTTCCCAAACCCGAGTTAAAATTAAAGAAATAACCCAACTTAATAGAAATTATAGTTGGGATAGCCACTTTCCAGTGAGCTGAATGTATGGAAAAGGGTCTCTCCTTTTTTGACCACATAGGTGAAATCATACTCAGTGGAAACACCTTTGTCATTTTGAATTGTTAATCGGATTGGATTGCTGCCCTCGGCCAGCGGAATGCGACAATAATAAATACTATGGGGCAACGTTTGCCAGTTTCGGGTATCCGCCTTTTCCGTTATTGCATTTATCAAGCCAATAACAGAGCCTAATGTTTTATCGGCTTTTTTCACTTCATACTCGGTCGCTTTTTTCATAGCAACTCTAATCAACGCTTTGCTAAATTCAAGGGTCATACGTTCTTGAAGAGTTTTGAAAGCAATGCGGTTAATATCTTCCATAAGCTCCAGTGAATATTTTTCACCATGATAGTCAATCATCGCGGTTTGATAGTAAGCGGGTCTCTCTATATACCTGGGAAATGCAACTCGAAATACTTCAAGGTTCGACAAATTGTTTTTGTCTTTATCCGTATAGTTTTCTAAGCTGAATGGGAAACTAATCCCAAGATCTGAATTTGAAAAGTATGCCATATTACCTTGTCTACTTACGACAAAGTTTATCCCCCACTCGGCCTTTATAGGACTCAGACCATTGTGCCAAAAGAATACAAGCTCACCTCCTTCTGAGGGCTGATAGCGATAGTCCTCCATTCCGAACTCTTCTTTGTAATAGTTAAATTCATCAAACATACCACTGAGCCATGCCGCTTTAAGAAGATCGTATTTAAGCTGCTGCGGAGGTTCGACCTTAAATAAACGGATATAGTCATTTTTGTAAATCTCCAGCGCGTTTTTGTAAGCGATGAAGGCATTGTTGTAATCCTTATCGGCCTGGTAGATAATGCCCATCAGGGTATGGACAAATGCATCTTCTTTGTACTTATCTTCTGATTGATAACGATCGCTTAATTGCTGAAGGCGGATGTTCAGTCTTCGGCACTCCACCAGCGCTTCTTCTATCTTCCCAAGCTTTAAATAGTTGATTGCCTTATAATAGAGTAAGATCAGATGCTCGTGGTCTTCACCACGGTAGGCCGTAAAATTTGGATTAGTCAGATAGGAAGCGGCTTCATTTACATAGTTGACTCGATAATCCTCTCCATAGAGAAAAGCTTTTTCAAAAGAAGTATTACTTTCTTCATAACGGCCTAATAACGATAGTACCAATCCACTATTGACATCATAAAGGAACTGTTGCTTTCCTTTGGAATCAGACGATTTATTTTGAAGTGACGCAAGTGCATTTTCCAAATTACCGTTTTCAAATTCCTGGTTGAACCCATAGTTAGCCTCGTAATAGGTCGCGCAGGATATAAATGCTGAAATTAAAAATACCGTAATTAATAAGCTTGAAATGGTATTGGATTCCCGGAACCTGATGCCTGAAATTTTTTTATCGTTTTCAATGGATTTCATGGTTCAAATTCCAGATTACAGAACGATTAGTTCTTAATAAACTTTTTGATTTCATGTTGTCCATACCAAACACGTTTATTCGTTTCCATATCTGTCAAAAAAAGTGTTGTAATGTAATTTACAACCCGCTTGTTGTTATACACATCCGTCTCTGAAGTCATTTCACCAAAAAGCATGAGATCAGCACCCACTTCCTTGCCCCATTCCGCTATCGTTGACGGATCTGAAAAATCTTGCTGCTGCACACGTTCCAGGCGAAGCTTGTCCCGCTGTTCATCGGACTCTACTAGCTCCGCCACACCCGAATTAAAAATAGCCACTTCAAATTTTTTAACATAGGTAGCAGCATCAATGTGTTCGCTGGTCCTATTGCGAAGAGTACCCATGATGATGGCGGGCTTTTTACCTAAGGCACCAGCATATTCCTTATACTTTTCACTGGCTAAAAGATCAGTTGTCATTTTATCGGCAACCAGTCGAGAGTCTGTATCATTCCAACGGCCGCTCAGGTTCACTTCTTCCGCAGGATTGATGCGACTTACCGTGCGTTGTGAGCAAGATGAAAAAATGAAAAGAAGGGTGATCGTTATTAAATACCGCATGGCCAACATTCTATTACAACCTCAGCAAATTTACTGCCGGATTCTTCTTTAAGCACCATACTACTTCAATGACTTTAAACGTTGGATCACCTCTTTGGGGTTGCTGGATGAAAAAACAAAATGGCCTGCTACCAAGACATCTGCACCTGCTTCCAATAACTGCTTCGCATTATCCAGGGTTACACCGCCATCAATTTCGATTAAGGCTTTTGATCCCTCCTTTTCAATCATTTCTTTTAACAAGTCGACTTTTCGGAATGTATTTTCAATAAACTTCTGCCCCCCAAAGCCAGGATTAACAGACATCACACAAATCAAATCAATTTGATCGATAACATTTTCAAGGCATTGAATGGAAGTATGAGGATTAATAGCTACTCCAGCTTTTGCACCCAAAGCTTTAATTTGTTGAATGTTCCGATGAAGATGATCACAAGCTTCTGCATGAACTGAAATCACCTCAGCTCCTGCCTTACGAAAGGCTTCAACATATTGCTCCGGCCGGACAATCATTAAATGAACATCAAGTGGCTTATTGCTATGTCGTTTGATAGCCGTCACCACTGGAATTCCCATGGAGATATTTGGCACAAAAACACCGTCCATGATATCCACATGCACCCAGTCAGCCTGACTTTCATTGATCATCGAAATTTCCTTTTCAAGATTAGCGAAATCAGCCGCGAGAATAGAAGGCGCAATGATTGGTTTCATCCTACAAATATACTTATCCTTTAGAGATTGGAAAAGCTATCTGGCTGTCGTGATCAAAGCTTGACAAGTCTGAATATGGTAACAGAATCTTTGATTTTAATTTTGATAATGTATAGGCCAGCCGAAAATGTTGCCAGGTCAACTACCAGTGGATTGTTTTGCCAGGTCACCATAACCGTATGTTCAGCAAACAATATTCCTTGGAGGTTGTAAATGGAAATAACGACAGCTTGTCCTTCCGGTTCCTTGATGACAACCCTGAAAGAACTATCGGTTGGATTAGGATAAATACTTACATCCTCCAGTATTTTCAGCGAGTTTAGGTAATTAATAGCCGCATTATAATTAGGAATGCCATAACCTTTTAGTTCGTCAGGTTCCTTGGCCTGATCGGCTGTGTTGATGATGGCCTCGTAAAGTTCAGTTACTGTTAACTGTGGAAATCGTTGCCAGATGCCGGCAACCAGACTAGCGATAAGTGGTGATGCAAGGGATGTTCCACTGGATGCACTGACAGATCCATTGGGGTTGATTACCGAGGTACCCGATCCGAGCGCCATGACATCCGGCTTTATTCTTCCGTCAGAAGTTGGACCTATTGAACTAAAGGAACTTTTTATTTCCGTTGTTGTAACAGAGCCAATCGCCAATACTCCTTCAACATCAGCTGGAGGCGTAACAAATTTCCAGGAATTGGATCCTTCATTGCCAGCACTGCAAACTACTACCATACCTTTTTCTATGGCTTTCTTTGCCGCCATACTAACGATGGCAGTAGATCCATTTAGATCGGTCACTTTGTAATCCATCGTAGGGTCATCAAATTCGTTGTATCCCAATGAAGAATTGATTATGTCTACTCCAGCGCTGTCTGCTTTTTCAGCTGCAAATAGCCAATTGTACTCTTCGATGCGGTATTCACTTCCCACATCCTCCGTAACAAATAAAGTGAAGGTTGCTTTATATGCACCACCCACAAAATTTTCAGGTAAATAGGCAGCGATAACGGAGAAAACTTCTGTTCCATGGTCATCATACTGAAATACGTTCTTACTGTTGGCAACAAAATCAAATGAATAGCTGAGTCTGCCTTCTTGAAAGATAGTTTTAAAGGGCAAGGCTGTATCTACTCCCTGAAAGCCACTGTCGAAAACTGCCATTGAAATACCTCCACCCAAAGCTCCATCCAGATGCATGGAATCAATACCGATCATGGAAAGCTGTGAGTCGGTAGCCAGTGCGGATGTGGATTCATTCTTCCTTCTGAATTTTTTAATACGTCCTGACAAAAGTCCTTTTCCTGGTGCTACCAGTTCTGTTCTGGCAACATAAGGTTGTGATGCAATAGTTGAAAGTATGGAGGGAGTAGTCTCAACCAAAATACAATTCATCCACCGGGAAGAAAAAAAGACACGGGCCCCTGTTGCCCTTAATTGTGTAATGTAAGTTGGGTTGACAGGCAAATCCTCTTCCTCTATCGCAATTTTTTGATTTGATCTTCTTTGAATAGATCGTTGTGAAAGAAATTCCTCCGGTTTGGAAATAGAGTATGGTGTATTGCTTTTATCCTTCAAGAAGACAATGTATCGGTTCGTCTGCGCAGGAAGAACAAATGACGCAGTTAAGAAAATAAATAGAAGACTATTCCGAGCCATATTCTTTTAAGGTCTGCTTATACATGAATCCCTGGTCAACTTGCTGTTGCCCAAGGCACGCGGACGAAGTACAATAATTTAATACAACACTCTCTTTATAGATCAAACCCACTGTCCTGGCATACACTTCTTTGCGAACGTCTTTTTTCACTATCAAATCCGGGTTTTCATTTTGGATAACCGTAATAGTCCCAGCAAGTGTTATTCCATTTGACAGCGGAGTATCGTGTTGAGAATTTTCTAACCTGTAAATGTCACAGGATTGATCCTTATTCGCACCACAATATTGTTCACCACCAAGGGTATTATATGCATTTCCATCCCATTCCAGTCCAATAACAATCGGAAATGTCAACTTGACGAATGAAATATTCCCTTCTGTAATAATGGCCTCGCGATTCGATATTCTTGCTGTCCAGGAATCCATCGTGTCCCAAGGCAAATTGGCATTATCTCTTTTTTTCCGTTCGATGTTATACGTGTACCCTTCTTCCTGATTGATCGCTGAATCCACCACTTCAAGTTTTAATTCATATATAAATTTCTGCTCTATAGATTGGCTGATTTGAGTTTCTTCTATATTATAAATCTGATAGGCTCCAACTTTTAGAGGAAAGTAATCTAAGCCAACATCAGGAATGGGATCCGGAGTGGTCTTGCAAGACATCAAAAAGAAAAGACTGCTAATAACAATACTCCAACCTCGCATGAAAACTGACTTAAGTAGTCCTGACTGCAAAGTTATTTCTTTATTTAGATTATACAGCTACTTCCGGCATAGCGCTTATAAATTGATAGCTATATTTACATCATGGCATTAAAAACAAAAGTTAAAGTTGGAAATATCACGAATCTGAGTGATGCGCGCTATTGCGCAGGTATGGGTGTAGATATGCTGGGATTTAAAATAAGTAATATCGAGGGCAAAGGTATTGGATCCCTCAAGTTTAAAGAGATCACAGATTGGATTTCAGGGCCTGATTTTATAGTAGAGATTAACGATGTGCCCAATGAGCTATTGTTTGAAAAATACAAAGTAAATCTAGTGGAATTACCTGCTTCTCTGATTTCATACCTTCCTTCATTAAGAAGGAAGCAGAATTTTATACTCTCCCTTGATCTGGGAGGTTGGAAAACACATCGCCAGCTGTTACTATCGAATCGCGATCGGATAAAGCACTTACACATAACAAAGGTACCAGTCCAACAGTTGAATCTTGTTAAGTCTATTGTTGAGGAAATAGCGAGTGATTTCTCTGTACTGATTAACCTGGATAGTGAGGTTCAGTTTCTGGAAGAAATTCTCACGTGGCCTGTTGCAGGCATTGCATTAAATGGCAGTGAAGAAGCCAGCCCTGGAATTAAGGATTACGAACACCTTTCCACCATCCTTGAAAAACTCGAAGTCGATTAGCTTGCCTTGAACCGGCATCGAAGGTACTTTATCTTTTCGCCTTTGTTTGCAAACATCTCCTCGTATTTGGTTCGGATATCAAAGCATTCCTCTCTCAACGCTGACTCATACAGATTATCTGTAAACTTTAGGTCAACAACATCGGATCGATTATTAATCTCTTCCAGCGTGTATTCAAACAATCCTGTGTTGTCTGTTTTAAATCGAAAATAGCCATCGGATTTCAGAAGGCTTTTATACATTATTAAGAACCGTGAATTGGTGAGTCTCCTGCGTACATCAATCTTCCGAGGCCTTGGATCGGGAAAGGTCAGCCAGATTTCATCTACTTCACCAAATTCAAAAAAATTCTCAATCAGTAGAATTTGAGTGCGAAGAAAAGAAACATTTGCTAAATTCTGCTCTACCGCCAATGTGCTGCCCTTCCACAGCCTGTCACCTTTGATATCCACTCCAATGTAATTGCGATCAGGAAACCTATTGGCCAGACCAATGGTGTATTCTCCCCTGCCACAGGCAAGTTCTAATGTGATGGGATTACTATTTTTAAAATAGATTTCATTCCATTTTCCCTTAACCTGAAAGTACAATTCCTTTCCAGGTTCCAGTACATTTTCCCGTTCTGCTATAATACTAAACCGCTCCCGCTTTCTTTTCATAGATTTTCAATCTCTGCCACTACAAAGGTGCTTCCGCCTATAAAAATAAAATCATCTTTTTCTGCCATTAATTTCGCGGCAGCAATGGCTTTGTTTACATCCTGCACAACTTCTCCATGAAGTCCAACTGCATGAGCTTTTTCACTTAGAATGTCTGCCGTTAACGCGCGGGGTATTGTAGCCTGGCAGAAGAAGTAATACGCTTCCTTTGGAAGTACGAGCAAGGCATTATATATATCCTTATCTCGTACCATACCAAGCACGATAAACAATTTCTTGAATTTTTGCTGCAGGATTTGTTTCACTACATTCCGAAGGCCTTCTACATTGTGACCTGTATCGCACACGATCAAGGGCGACTCTCCTAACTTTTGCCAACGTCCTTTCAAGCCGGTTAATCCGATTACGTTTTCAATTCCATCTCGAATATTCTGGTTATTAATTATATAACCTTGCTCCTGCATAATTTTAAGGGACATTACTACGCCAGGAATATTTTTCATTTGATAGAACCCTTTCAATTCCGGATATAAATTGGAAAACATTAGGTCTCCCTGATGGTAAACATCGCACTTCTGGATTAAATCACTTGAATCAGATTTGCTCTTTATTTGAAACCTTTCACTGGCAAACACAATGTCAGCTTTCAGTTCCAGTGCCCTGGACCGGAAAACAGTTTCAACTTCAGTTTGCAGTTCGCTAATCACTACCGGAATTCCTTCTTTTATTATACCTGCTTTTTCTGAGGCAATTGCGGGTAAGGCATTTCCAAGCAAATCCATATGATCGTAACTAATGTTAGTGATTAAGGAGAGAATTGGAGTTATGACATTAGTAGAATCCAGTCGCCCACCTAAACCGGTTTCGATAACAGCAAAATCTACTTTATGAAAAGCGAAATAATCAAATGCCATCGCTACTGTTATCTCAAAAAAGGAAGGACGCATTTTTTCTATTTCAGGCTGTATCCTATTTACAAATTCAATTACATATCTCTGATCAATTTCAGTCCCATTTATTTTAATCCGCTCTGTAAATTCCTTTAGATGTGGCGAAGTGTAAAGACCTGTTTTGTACCCGGCCTTTTGTAAAATAGCAGCGATCATATGTGATGAACTCCCCTTTCCGTTGGTGCCCGCTATGTGGATAGATTTGAATTTCTGTTGCGGATTGCCAAGCGCATGGCAGAGGCTAATTGTATTTGTTAAGTCCGCTTTATAGGCAACAGCACCCACGCGTTGAAACATGGGTAGGTTTTTGTAAAGATAATCCAGTGCGGATTGATAGTCGTTAAACATAAGGCGGTGAAATTAACACGGCCAATCTGAAAATAAAAAAGCCATCACACACGATGGCTAATTCTTATGTTGATAACTCGTTAAGTCTATTTTCCTAGTTTGATAAGTTTGTAACCAACCGAAATTTGAATCACCTGATTTTTAAAGCTAACAGGGGGGGTAGAGTTCGTAACTTCCACATCAGACAAGCCAATGTTATAGCGGGCATCCAAAGTAACCCCAAACGGTAAATCCCAACCTAAACCAACAGCCACTGCCGTTTCATACTTTTTGTCAAGAAAACTTTTTATGTCCTCAGTAGTTGTAATGCCCGATGTAGTAGAAACCAATTCAGAAGTGGTTAGAAAGCCAAACTGTGGACCTAATTGCAAATTAAGACCAGCCGCCAGGTACAACTTTAACAGAATGGGCACATTGATATAATCGAAATTAGCTTCTACATCGGTTGTGTTTGCCGTGAAGTTTGCACCTTGCTTGGAAAACAATATCTCAGGCTGAATACCAATCTTGGTAAGTTTAAAAAGTGCGAAAGCTCCACCATGGAAGCCGGTACGATTATCAATGTTTGATGCGCCCGAGCTTATATCAAGCTTAGCTAAATTCAATCCACCTTTTAAGCCAAGTGAAACTTCAACCTGGCCGTACGACATTATACTTGCGATTAACAAACCAACAGACAGTACTATTATTTTTTTCATATTATTTCTTTACCAGTCAAAGTTAGCAAAATAGTCCTGCTTCAAAAACAAGTCTATTTTCCCAAATAAACCTGGATTCCTACTTTAAAGAAAAGATCCCTGCTAACTTTTTGACCAGATTTAGGGATATCTGCTCCATAACCAATTTGGGGTTCTATTGCAACATGCTCATTTAGCAGATATGCATATCCCGCTGCCAATGACCAACCTTTGGTTTTATAGTTGTCATAACTTCCTCCAAATATAGCTTCCTTTTGTTCAACTATACCTACGTTGAAGCTGGCTTGTGAATAGAAATTTTTTAGAAAATAGAATCGAGCAAATGGCTCAAAAGAAATTGTATTGGTAGTATATTTAGTTTGATCATCAGGTGGAATAAGTGGTTCCGGAATTTTTACGGTTTTTGTTCCTAGATTAAGACCGGCCCCGGCTGCAAAGTTCTTTGCAAAGAAATAACCAACTTGTGGATACAAATTAATCGAGAAGGTTTGTCCGTCAATCGAGTAGAATTGTCCGGTGAAACCTGCACCGAAATCGGCTACATTACTCCATTTGGAATTAATGCTTCCGCCAGCAAGAAACCGACCCTTATTAAATTGACTATAGCCTAATGTAGACAGGCAAAACAGGATCGACAAAATACTTACAACTTTTTTCATGATTGCAGTTGGTTAGATGACTTATCGCATAATTACCTTCTAACTTAATTATCTGCTATGACCTTGGCCAAAGGAAATGATGATTTTCATCATTAATTTACAATGAATTGAATGCAACTCACAGCATCCGATTAGATGGAAGGTGGTTTGTAACAATCAATAGTTTTATTTAAGGGACAATAAAAAAGCCTCAACAACGGTTGAGGCTTTTCTGATCCAAACATCACTAGTTAAAAAAGATCTTATCCTAAATAAGCCTTCAGGGATTTACTTCTGGAACTATGCCTGAGTCTTCGTGTCGCTTTCTCTTTTATCTGGCGTACACGCTCACGTGTTAAGCTGAATTTCTCACCAATTTCCTCTAATGTCATCGCTTGTTGTCCGTTAAGTCCAAAGTAAAATGACATCACATCTGCTTCTCTTTGTGTCAGTGTAGAAAGAGTGCGCTGTACTTCCTTTTTCAAGGAATCTACCATCAATTCTGAATCCGGCTTTTCTTCACTATCATTTTCAAGCACATCTAGAAGGCTATTCTCCTCTCCCTGAACAAACGGTGCATTCATCGATACATGACGACCACCTACTTTCAGCGTGTCGACTACTTCTTCTGTTGTTACCTGCAATACTTCTGCAAGTTCTTCAGGAGATGGTTCGCGCTGAAATTTTTGCTCCAGGTCAGAAAACGACTTGGATATTTTATTAAGGGACCCTACTCTATTCAATGGAAGGCGTACAATACGTGATTGCTCTGCAAGAGCTTGCATGATAGATTGGCGAATCCACCAAACGGCATATGAAATGAATTTAAAACCTCGTTTTTCATCAAATCGTTTAGCTGCTTTAATCAATCCTACATTTCCTTCATTGATCAGGTCACCCAGGGTAAGGCCATTGTTCTGATATTGTTTGGCAACGGAAACCACAAAACGAAGATTCGCTTTGGTCAACTTCTCAAGTGCCATTTGATCACCTTCCCTGATCCTTTGTGCTAAGATTACTTCCTCATCAGAGGTAATTAAATCCACCTTACCAATCTCTTGTAAATACTTATCCAGGGATTGGCTTTCCCGGTTCGTAATCTGCTTGCTTATTTTTAATTGTCTCATTGGTTATGGAACATGTAGTGGCTAAATAAGTTCAAAAAGAACCTTCCCGCATAACAATTAAATAAACGGAAGGCAATTGGGCTAAAATGGCCCCAAATTCAGCCTTACAGTATTCGGGTAATGAAGGAAGTGCAATGATAGTGAAAATCTCTCCAATTAAGGCATTATTTCGCCAAATGGTTGCCGGGAAATTTTAATTGATAGCTTCTAACATCAAACTGACACCAGTTCCTAAATCTTAACTCTTCTATCGGCAAGCACATTTTTGTTAAAGAGTCAGATACCTTTAAATTTAGAATGCCTTTGCAGTAGCTTTGTTATAGCCTAATATAAAATTCGGTGAAACAACATCTAAAACACTTATAATTAATGAGTTAATATATATCCTATAAAGCAAATTCACCATGATCAACCGAAGAAAATTTATACGAAATGGGACAGTTGGAGCTGTTGGTCTTGCGGTAAGCCAATATGCTTTCCCTCAGATTTTAGTTGGTAGGAAGAAAGAAAAACTGGGTGTGGCGCTGGTTGGTCTTGGATACTACAGCACTGACCTACTAGCTCCAGCATTGCAATTGACCCAGCATTGTTACCTGGCTGGTGTGGTTACGGGTACTCCATCGAAGGCCGAGAAATGGAAAAAGATATATCATCTGGCTGATAAAAATATTTACAACTACGAAAATTTCGATTCTTTGGCGAACGACCCAGAAATTGATATAGTCTATATTGTATTACCACCCTCTATGCATGCGGAATTTAGTATACGTGCGGCTAATGCGGGCAAACATGTATGGTGCGAAAAGCCCATGGCCATGACAGAAGTGGAATGCAAAAGCATGATCGATGCATGTTCCATGAACAGTGTAAAACTGAGTATTGGCTATCGCATGCATCATGAACCCAACACCCGACAGATTATTCAGTTTAGAAGGGACCTAACCTATGGAAAAGTGATAAGAGTGGAAGCTGCTGCAGGTTACTACGATTCAAGAACCAATCATTGGAAGCAAAAGAAAAAACTAGGTGGCGGATGTATGTACGATATGGGCGTATATCCTTTAAATGCTGCGCGATATAGTACTGGCCTGGAACCCATTGCAGTGACAGCACGCGCCTCTACCACTCGGCCGGCCATTTACACCGAGGTAGAAGAGACGATGATTTTTGATCTTGAATTTCCGGGTGGTGTGACGGCTGCCTGTGAAACAAGTTTTGGAAAAGGTATGAACAATCTCCTCGTAACTTGTTCAGAAGGTTGGTATAAGCTTTCCCCGTTCCAGGCTTATAATGGTATCGATGGGATCACCAGCAACGGGACGAAATTGAATGCCACTATCCCAAACGAGCAAGCCAGGCAAATGGATGATGATGCCTTGGCTATCATTAATGGTACTCAGGCAATGGTGCCGGGTGAAGAAGGGCTAAAAGATATTAAAGTGGTGGAAGCCATTTATCGCTCAGTCGCGGAGAAAAAAAGAGTGACAATCTGAGAAATTGATACTGTCTATAGATAACTCAGCCACCAATGCCTATGACTGCTTTTATATCTGTCGTAAAGTTTGCTCACCGGGTAGAGTAGTAATATCAGTAAGGTCCAGGCAACATAGACCCAGGTCAGAGTAACCCCACCTTCTGGGGTTATCCCTCCAAATGATTTTGCAAAATGAAGATCGATTTCTGAGAATGACTTTCCGGTCTGAATCATAAAAAGTATCAGTGCGCTGGAATGGATGATAAAAAAATGCAACACAAAATAGAATAAAGGGACCCGGCCAAAGGCTAATAATGGTTTCACCTCTTTTTCATTCACATCCTCCAGCACAGCTAACATTATCATTACAGGACCCAACGTCATTAACGCAAATAATAAGGACACAGGATATTTGGTTACGTTGAGGAAACTCATAATGGTGAATAGCATATCCTTTTGAATACTCCATGGAACATTATCGCCATAGCTGTTGAGTAACCGTAAGGCAATGAATAAACCAATAGCCGACACGCCCAACAAAAACAATCTCCTTTTTCGCTTTTGCGGTTCAATATTGCTGCCGAATAATTTTCCTGCCGAGTAGCCCAGCAGCATGATTCCTAGCCATGGAACGATTGGGTAAGCAATAATCAAGGCATGATCTGACGTTAAGGGTATGAATCCAACACCCGTTAAGATTGGAATAGGACCCGCAAAATTGTAACCAAGCATTATTACTAAGCCAAGAACTAACAATACGCGATCTGATAAATATATCAGTGCTGCCATCGCCATCATACTTGCCCCTATTACCCAAATGATGTTCAATAGGGTTACATCGTAATAAAAATTAAAGAAGAAGGCAAAGCGCATCACGATCACTTCCACTACTACTAACCAAATGCCGCGCGTAAGTAAGAAAAAGGAAAGCTCCTTTTTGGTTTTGCGTTGCAGAGTTACATACATGGAAACCCCCGATAGAAATACAAAGGCAGGTGCACAAAAATGTGTGATCCACCGGGTAAAAAATAGCGCAGGGTTTGTCTGAGTAAGGTCTGTGGGATCAAAGACAAAGGCCGTGGTGTGGAAAAAGTCGCGCACATGATCCAGGGCCATAATGACCATGACCATTCCACGAAGCGCGTCAATAGAAGTTATTCTTTTTTTTGGTGAAGCTCCAAGCGTATCCTGCATGAGTAAAAATCTGACTTAGTTATCGCATAGGTTACCATGTTATTTAGGCTGTATCAGATCCCAGAGGTTACCGTACAAGTCCGCAAAGACAGCCACTGTTCCATACACTTCTTCGGAAGGATCTCTCACAATGGTGACTCCGCTTTGCTTCAGGTTGCGATAGTCCCGCCAAAAATCATCTGTATGTAAAAACAAAAAGACACGTCCCCCAGTTTGATTCCCGACCCTGGCTTTTTGTTCATCTGTTGCGGCCTTCGCCAATAACAGACAGCATCCACCATCAGAATTTCGTGGCGCCACTAACACCCATCGTTTGGCATTCGTTAGAACGGTGTCTTCCACTAGTACAAAATTCAACTTTTGCGTATAAAATTGAATGGCCTTTTCGTAATCGTCAACTACCAGCGAAATGTGTGCAATGCGTTGTGTCATTTTTAATGTCCTTTACTTCAACTTCTTTCTATTTTTTTTCCAAATAAATAAGCTGTCCCAAATGATAACTCATGTGATTGGTCCTGTTTATCAAAACATTTAATTTATTCCGATGCGGCTCTTTGGCAAAATCTTCTGCAGCGACAGTGGTATGTTTCTGAAACCAGTCATCCAACTGCATGCTACCTATATGTTTGGCAACCATCGCACACACTTTACTCCAATATGCTCTGACCTCCTCGACAGAAGGCATTTCAGTTCCTGATTTATCTGCATTCTTGACAAAGACAACGTCCCTTTCCGGGTGTAGTCTTTCACCCCACTCCATGAGGGTTAATAATCCGTCACTGACTGCCGCAAGGTGGCCGATGAGGTAAATGCCCCGGTTTCTTCCGGGTGCGGTTTCAGATAAAAGCTGCTCATCTGTCAGTGAGTTAAGAAGCTTGGTGACCCTTATATTTTGGGTTTCCCACGAGCTTACTGCCATTTTTACAAAGATTTCCAGGTTAACATTTTCTGCCATATTATTTTTCATTTAATATCTTATAAGAATTTGCTTTAGTTGCTATACCGAAAGAATTGCACCGATTGGCTGAGGAATTTAGTACGTATATTACACGCTAATAAAGATATTACCCATTATGAAAAAGAAAATATTTATCGGATTGACTATCGTATTGGTGGCCGTAATTGCTTTAGTAGCTTATGAAACCCTCATCGCTGCCAAGAAAAGTCCTTCCAGGACGACAACCTTTAGCGATCAGGGCTTAGATATTAAGGTGGTCTATTGCCAGCCTTCTAAACGGGGCAGACTTATTTTTGGGGAAGAAGCTGCCGGAGCACTACAACCTTATGGAAAATATTGGAGGCTTGGCGCTAATGCAGCCACAGAAATAACCTTCAACAAGAACATCCATTTTGCTGGTAAACCGGTGAATGCTGGTAGCTATAAAATGTATGCGGTGCCAGGCGCTGCTTCATTTCAGGTCTTCCTGAACAGTGAATTAGGCGTATCGATGTCAGCGGCAAGTGAGCCTGATCACAGTCTAGATGTACTGTCAGTAGAGGCGCCCGTTCAAACTCAGTCAAACGAAACAGAGATGTTTACCATCAACTTTTGGGCAGATTCTACTGGGGTGAAAATGGATTTTGTGTGGGACAAAACATTGTTCAGTATTCCGATCACCATCCAATAAAGCTACTTTCACATGGCCATCTCTAAAAAGAAATGGGTGTTGCTACCCATTTCTGTTTTGGTATTTATGCTTATGGTTTATTGGGGCATTGGAAAGATCCAATATCGCAATAATGTTATGGATGTCGAAGAGTATGAACCAGTCTCCACGTTAAAGGTTCCTCATCATCTACTTACGCATTCTAAATTTCCGTTCATTGATGTTCATAATCACCAATGGACTATGCCCGTTCAAGACCTTGATAAGCTGGTAGTTGAAATGGATTCACTCAACATGGGTGTGATGGTGAACCTCAGTGGCTTTCGGGGGAAATATCTGGAATGGTCGTTAGACAATGTAAATAAGAACTACCCAACACGCTTTATACTTTTTCTCAACATCAACTTTGAAAACCTGGATGATGAAGGATGGCCCAACGAAACCTTATCCCTGATGGAAGAAGCTGTGAAGCAAGGCGTGAAGGGCTTAAAAGTGTACAAAGGTTTAGGACTTGCCGATAAAGATAACGAGGGAAATAGGATAGCCATCGATGATCCTCGCATTGATCCTATCTGGGCCAAGTGCGGTGAATTGGGAATTCCTGTCCTGATACATTCGGGAGAACCAAATTCATTTTGGAGCCCTAAAGACAAGTACAATGAGCGATGGTTAGAACTTAAGCAAGAGCCCGGCCGCTATCGCTCGCCCGATAAATATCCAACCTTCGAGCAAATTATGGGCGAGCAACATCATGTCTTTCGCAAACACCCGGAAACTAAATTCATCGATGCACACCTGGGCTGGTTTGGCAACGATCTTGAAAGACTTGGAAAATTATTTGATGAGCTTCCCAATGTTTATACAGAGTTAGGTGCTGTATTGGCAGAGTTAGGACGGCAACCTCGCTTTGCACGGATGTGGATGATTCAATATCAAGATAGAGTGATGATGGGCAAAGACACCTATAAGAAAGAAGAGTACTTTACTTATTTCCGTGTACTGGAGACAGACGATGAATACTTTGACTACTATCGCAAGCGGCACGCACATTGGAAAATGTATGGGCTGGCCCTCCCCGATTCAGTACTCAGAAAAGTCTATTACGAAAACGCAATGAAGGTGATCCCTGGAATTGATGCGAGTTTGTTTGCAAGCCAACCATAAGGCTCTTACTGAAACAGTGTAAGCTGAAGCTGTGGACTTGGTTTCTGTTCCTTCTTAATCCTGTTAACTTCTATATTCCGAATGTGATAGAGTTTTGTCTGGATATTTCTGGGTGCGATAATAATTTTTGTGCCACCAGCTTCCTTTAAGAACAGATCTCTGACAATTTTAGGACTGTTGTTGTTTTTGGATAAATGCGATAAGAACAAATGACTTAGCTGAGATGACTTGTGTTTCATAAATAGTTCCAATGCTTGTGTATTGGAAAGATGCCCTCTTCCATCGCGGATTCTATTCTTAAGTCCTAAAGGATATCTGCCGGTTTCCAACATCACCTCATCATAATTTGCTTCCAGAAAGGCAGCGTGACATTCATTAAAATGTTTCACCAGCTGCTCGCAGGTTTGCCCAATATCCGTGAAGATACCCACCTTTACGGTATCGCTAGCCACCATAAAACTATGGGGGTCTATGGCATCGTGAAATTTCGGGAAAGCAGTTACCGATAGATTGCCAATGTGAATAGACTCATAGGCCTTAAATGATAATGTAAGTTCATCACTTAGCAGTAAGTTACCGTTTTGAAGTGTTGGCTCTGTGATATAAACCCGAATCCTATATTTTTTAGAAAGTCTGGCAACTCCGCTTATATGATCGGAATGTTCATGCGAAACAAAAATGGCTTTCACCCTTTTTATGTTTAGCCCAAGCCGCTTCATCCTCGTTTCTGTTTCGCGGCACGAAATTCCACCGTCAATTAAAACAGCCTCGTCCTGATTGCCGATATAATAACAATTGCCGTTACTGCCTGAATTTAAAGAAGAGATAAACAATGACATTTCTGCGAAGATATGAAATCAGAATGGCTTGAAAGCAAAGATCAGTTATCCTTAAAGTATTACTACTCCGTTTTCAAACTCTCTACAGGATTCATCATTCCTGCTCGGACAGCCTGATAGCTTATGGTGAAAATCGCAATCAATACAGCCATCACCCCTGCTAACGCAAATACTTCCCACGTGATTTCGGTACGATAGGTAAAATCCTGAAGCCATTTTTGCATCATGTACCAGGCTATCGGTACTGCTATTACAATGGAGATAAGCACTAACTTGAGAAAATTAAGCGTGAGCAGGGTGAATATACTTTTTAAGGAAGCACCCAGCACCAGGCGAATACTGATCTCCTTGCTGCGCTGCTCCACCATAAAGGCAGACAGCGCAAATAAACCGAGGCATGCCACTATGATTGCGAGCACCGCTGCACTGATGAAAATTCTTCCCATGCGCTGGACATCTTCATACATGCGGGCATAACTTTCATCCAGAAAAGAATATCGAATTGGTTGATTTGGGGAAAACTTTTTCCAAATCGCTACAATTGAGGTGAGAACGGAAGACATATCCGCTGAATTAATTTTAACTGAAATAATATTAGAATCTTCACCCAGAATCATAGCAAGCGGTTTGATTTGTTCGCGTAACGATTCGAAGTGAAAATCTTCAACTACTCCAATCACATTGTACACCTGCCAATTCATAATTCGTTGACCCACCGGGTCATTTAAACCCAATTGTTTAGCCATTGCCTGGTTAATGATAATGGAAGCAGAATCGGTACGCATTTCCTCCGAGAAATTTCTTCCGCCCACGAGCTTCATGCCCATTGTTTTAATGTAGTCATGATCAATACGCCACATTTGGCCGCCAACAGACTTGTCTACCTTGCTTCTGCCTTCTTTAAAAAATCCATTGCCATTTCGTTTGGTACCCTTAATCGGTAGGTAATCGCTAATGGTCACACTCTTTACAGATGATAACTGCAATAATTCATTTTTAAATGTCTTGATTTGTTTATCTAAAGTCCCGGTGCCTTGTATCAGCAATACCTGGTCTTTGTCAAAGCCGACTTTTTTATTAAGAATGTAATCAACTTGCCGATAGATAATAAACGTAGCGATGATCAATGCGATGGAAGTGGTAAATTGAAAAACGACCAACATACTTCTGGTTGTCGTATTTTTACTTCCCCTGCTTACATTTCCCTTCAACACATTTACCGGCTTGAATGCCGATAGATAAAAGGCGGGGTACAGACCAGCAAGTATTCCTACTGAGATCACCGCTATAACCAGGATTGGGTACAACTGCCATTCCTGCCAGGGAAAGATCAATGACTTTGCTGACAACACATTAAAGAATGGTAAAAGCAGCCATGCGATGACAATCCCAATAGCAAAAGATAAAAAGCTAAATACTAAAGACTCTGTCAAAAACTGATTGATAATATTGCTTCGGTAAGAACCAACTGTTTTGCGCAAGCCTACTTCTTTGGCGCGGTTGGCCGACTTTGCTGTGGAAAGGTTGATGAAGTTAATGCACGCAATAACCAGTATAAATCCAGCGATCGCACCAAACAACCAAACAAAACGTATATCCCCATGCGATACCGGATCAGCAATACCTTCGGATCTCAGGTAAATATCTTTTATAGGTTGAAGTTCAAACCATGCGCTATTAGCGGCCTCTTTGGCATCTGCCATTCCCTCGTTTATCCAATGCGGCAACAAATATTTTTCGATGACCTTCCCTAATTTTTTCTGTAATTCAACTGGGTCGGTTCCTGGTCGCAATAAAACATACGTGGGATAATTTGTCGCTCCCCAATAAGATTGTTCACCCTTCCAGAATTCAACCCCTGTCATGGTCATAATAAAGTCGAAATGAAGATGCGAGTTGGCAGGAAAGTCTTCAATCACTCCACCTATCTTAAAGGGATTATTGTTGTCATTGTTGGTCACCATCAACTTACCGACAGGGTTTTCATTGGGGAAGTATTTGTCTGCCTTTCGTTTTGTAATGACAATGGTTCGCGGCTCGTCCAGGCAATGTTTAAGATTGCCATACACCATAGGCACTTTAAGAATTTCCAACAGCTCCTGGTCGGCATAGACAAATCCTTCTTCATAGGTATTTTCAGTTTCGTCTGCTCGTCTGATCTGATTACTTCCTGCGCCAAAAAGTTCGCTCGAATTATAGCGGCCTACTTTTTCTATTTCAGGATAGTCGTCTTTTAAAGCCTTGGCAAAGGGTGCCTGAAACCAAACGTCCTTTCCCATTTCACCTTTAAAATTGTAGGCGATCACTACTCTGTAAATTCTGTCTCCGTCCGGATAATGACGATCATAACTAAGTTCATCCTTAATGAACAAAGCAATCAGCAAACAGGCAGCGATACCTAATGCAAACCCTCCTATCTTAATAGAGGAATACATTTTCTGTTTGGATAAATTTCTCCAACCGATTTTAAAATAGTTTTGAAGCATAGCAGAGTGATTTGAATAATTAGGCTTTGATTTTCTTATCGCAAATGGACGAACATAATTTATGACCTGGTACCAGTAATTCAGTTGCGCCTTTAATGAAGATTTCCTCTTCAGTGTTATATAAAACTTTTCTTCCAGGTCGCCACGCACTTCCTCTGCAAGATCCGTTCGAAGGAACTTGTTCAAAAACCTAATGGCAAGGCGGGGCGGTATGATTTTGGCTTCCTTCAATTGTCTGAATCAGGATTCGCTGGATTCAAGGATGAACTGGGTTTTGGCTTTCGAAATAGTCTCTTAACCTCCAAACTGTTTGATCCAAAATTGATTAGTAATCCCTTTTCAATTTTGTACGCTTGCAAATAATTCAAGCCCTGAGCAAGATGAACATCTTCTAATTTAATAACTGCTTTAAGCTCAATAAGTACCTTATCCTCGACAACAAAGTCTGCGCGTCTGGTTCCTACTTCAATATCTTCATAGTAAATGGGCATTTCGAGCTCACGCGCAAAGACAATTCTTTTCTTTTCCATTTCAATTGCAAGGCATCTTTGATAAATAACTTCCTGGAACCCATTGCCAAGAGTATTGTGGACCTTCATAGCACACCCAATTATTTTGTAGGTCAGTTCATCGTTTGTAATATCTTCCTTCATCCAGTTAATTTTATATCCTGTTAATCCCTAAATCCAGATTATCCTGATTCTGACAATTACCCAATACTCAATTTACTTGTTGCAAAATCCGGGAACTGATTCCATAGCGAAACTTTGAAATCCCGTGAAGCTTCCAGCGTCTTACGACCATACGCTGTGATGGTATAAATGCGCTTGCGTCTTCCACCCCGCTCAGCCGTGGACTCTCCCATCTCAGATTTCAGAAACCCCTTCTCTTCCAAGCGTGTGAGTGTGGAGTGGACCGCCCCGATGGATACCGAGCGATCTGTTTGAGACTCAAATTCTTCGGCAATATTAAAAGCATAAGCCTGCTCTCCGAGGATGCCCACTAATAGCAGGATAACCTCTTCAAATTCTCCCAGTTTAGTTTCTATCATAATGTTTGTTACTAGATTGTAGAGGATATATACGAATGGAACTGTTATTTGTTGTACTATTAAGTAAAGTAATGTAAAGATTGCCGACCGCGCCTTAGACTAAGGCCAATTGTATAATGGTGATCTCTCCCCAAAATGACGGCATAAAAAAACCTCCGCAGTCTGACCGCAGAGGCTTTCAATTAAAGATGGATACCATTACAATTTGGGTTTAGTGAAACGAACTCGTCTTACCTCCAGATGCTGGGTGCTACCGAACCCAAATACACCGCGTACATACTGCTTGGCAGCCAGAGCGGTAGAGAACAGGTTGCCATCGCCCGTGTAGTACAAGGCGTTCCGCTTTCTGCGCGCCTGGCCCAGCACTATTTCTGCGTTGGTCACAGCATCGTTCAGGCTGTGCAGTTCTTCCAGTCTTTGATGCATCCCTTCCACGGAGAGCTCCTCTTCGTTCGGGTTGTACTGTGCTTCAGCAGAAACCGTCTCCACCAATTTGGCAAAGTGGTAAGCAATGCTGACATAGTCCTGGCCGTAAACAATACTGGTCTTGGCTTGCTCCGCTGCCTTTGGCGGCTCGGTCACTCGCTTCGAACGTGCTCCCCACACCTTACGTACACTGACTCGGGCATCCGCTACCGTCAATGGGTGGGCACCACTGGACTGCAGCACGCTAAGAATCCGCGAACTGAGTTTTCGGATGCCCTTGAAACCCAGAACGCGGTTGTTCGTGGCATTGTCGTAGATGGTTTGAGCTTCGTTTAGATCTTCCATCGTTTGTTGTGCGCTGTTCAACAAGGTGGACATCGCATTCACCTGAAGGTTTTGTTGTCCGGGGTTGTACTGTCCTCCATACCCGGTGCAGATGCCCTTGAGCTTCCCAAAGGCTTGCACGTTTTTAACATGGCTCATAACTTGTTTTTTTAGTTATGAGAATGTACACGATACTGCTATTGCGGTGTTGTATTATTTTCAACTATTTTATAAACTATATTTTTTCATCCTTCTGAAACCGGGATAGCCCTGGCACGTTTGTACTCTTTTTTTCCTGATGAATGATTCATTTCACAAAAGTTTTTTTCAGATGATAGTTGCTGAGCGGAGCCGTCCTGCAGGACTGGCAGGCTCTTCTATAAATGGTTTGTCCAATACAGTAACTAACCGGAGCTCTTCTGTACATGGATTGATCCAATACTGAATCTGGCCGATGGTCTCTTGTTACGGGTTGATCCTATCCTGTTGCTGACTGATGCCTGCCTGCCGTACAGGCAGGCTTTCATGTAAATGGTTGAGTATACTACTGTAGCTGGCCGATGTACTACTATAAATGAATCATCCCATATTGTAACTGGCCGCTGTTCTCCTGTAGTTGTATTCATGAAGTTTGCAGCGTACTGGCGTGGTTCTGCAAAATATTGATCCCATTCTACCATTGGACAACATGCCGGCAGTGCCTATGACTCACGTAGTTTGCAGTTAGTATTAAAACAAGCTGTATCCAAAGCGGGCATTAAAAAACCTGTAACTCTGCATTGGCTCAGACACAGTTATGCCACCCATTTACTGGAGGCAGGAACAGACTTGCGCTACATTCAGGAAATTTTAGGCCATAAAAGCAGCAAAACCACCGAGGTCTACACCCATGTGAGCACCAATAGTATACAAAAGATTACTTCTCCATTTGATACTTTATGAATGCTTGCTACATTTAGAAATAACCGATACTGAGTTTCGCATATACAGCCAACGGGGGTTGTATATGAGAAGGTTTATAGCGGGTATATATAAGTTGGCAACAATTGGGTTCACCCACCCGACAGTGAAGTACAAGACGAACAAGTTCGGTTGACAGAAAACAAAATAAAGTTCAACTTTTCTCCGCTGACAGTTTACAGCTCGGGGACAAGTTACATCTCCGCAGACGGTGGAGAATGAATCAAAACCAAAAGTGACTGAGAAGAAATTTGATATCCGTTGACAATTTTATCACGGTGGACAAGGTTAGAATCCGCTGACAGTTTGGACTTTGAATTCAAAATCACAAACAGTGGACTGAAAAACTTTATCGACAGCGACAAATAAAATATGGAGTTGGGTTTCGTTGACAGTGGACTACTCGCGGACTTCAAACCAAACGACAACTGAGAATTGAGAGTGCGCCTGACGATAACGGACGAAACCCAACTGTTGCCAACAGCGGGTTTAAGAAATGCGGGGTGACGTGGGTAAATCAAGTGCAGTTTTCCAATCAAACTTTTGTGCTGGCAGACAGTTTATCGCTCCGAATTCCCGCACTTCTCAAACCCGCGAAACGTTGGTGGCAATTCATCCCATTTCCGAGACGAAAATCAATTTCGAAAGCTAACGGACGCACC